>Ga0210384_10000677_pt1 | contig 50940 bp, 79 predicted proteins | sample IncBWH2MmetaG_FD_160574 | JGI IMG/M metagenome (GOLD analysis project Ga0210384, IMG submission 160574) | Forest soil microbial communities from Barre Woods Harvard Forest LTER site, Petersham, Massachusetts, United States - Inc-BW-H-2-M | ecosystem: Environmental > Terrestrial > Soil >... | reverse complement strand
CAGACCTGCGCGGTGCAGACCTGGGCGGTGCAGACCTGGGCGGTGCAGACCTGGGCGGTGCAGACCTGGGCGGTGCAGACCTGCGCGGTGCAGACCTGCGCGGTGCAGACCTGCGCGGTGCAGACCTGCGCGGTGCAGACCTGGGCGGTGCAGACCTGCGCGGTGCAGACCTGGGCGGTGCAGACCTGGGCGGTGCAGACCTGGGCGGTGCAGACCTGCGCGATGCAGACCTGCGCGGTGCAGACCTGCGCGGTGCAGACCTGGGCGGTGCAGACCTGGGCGGTGCAGACCTGCGCGGTGCAGACCTGCGCGGTGCAGACCTGCGCGGTGCAGACCTGCGCGGTGCACCTATCCTCCCGAATATCCATCAAACTGTCTTTGCTGCTTCCTCTGCGCCTGGCGCATTGGATATGGGCCAATGGCATTGCGGGACGACGCATTGCCGTGCAGGATGGGTTGTAACGTTGGCCGGCGAGGAAGGAAAGGTACTTGAAGAAAAAATCGGAACTCCTGCGGCAGCGATGGCAATCTATATAGCAAGTGATACAGAGCGCTGGAAAACAGAGCGTCTACCGAATTTCTACTGCGATAACGATAAAGCCTTAGCTGACATGAAGCGCATGGCAGAGGAAGAAGCTGCGAATGGCGCGGCCTAGCAGATAATCCAACAAAGGGGGATTTATGAGTTACGCTTCTCTTGAAGAAGCTGTTGCTGATGACGTTTCTATCGGATGTTGTGATGCTTCAAAATCATTGGGAATTGTCCAAATGCCTGAAGGATTTGCACTGATGCTGAATCCTGACCGAACGCATTATTACTATCTATCTGCCACCCAGGAAAGCTGCATTCATTGGAATAAATGGGCTATTTATCGATGGGCGAAAGCAGAATATTTGCGCATCAAAGGAATTCATCCATGACAAAATCAGACGAAATCACCCTACGCCACCAGTTCGAGGCCAACTGTCGGCATTCTGGTCTGGATACGCGGCTAACGTTCCTCGGAAATTACGCTGATCCTGGCGTTCAGGAGTTGTGGGTTGAGGTTAAAACGAGAGGTAATGTATGAAAACTATGCTAACCATTATCGTAGCGCTGCTCTGCTCGGCCTGCGGCAGTTATCCATTAGGCTATGCCAAGGGCGAACAGGGACAGACACATCAGCAATTTCAAGTGGATATGCTGACTTGTAAAGATGAGGCGGCAACCGCAGCAAATACCAGCGAACGCCAGGCGCAGGCATTTGCGCTTGGTGCCACATTGGTCGGCTATCCTGTCGCCATCCATCAGATTCGGCAGAACACCCGGGAAGCCTATGGCGCCTGCATGACTACCAGAGGGTACAAATATACTGCGCCATGATATTGCCATTGCACATTAAAGCGCATAAAATAATCACATGGCAACTTCCGACACCGTTATTGCTGATATTGCGCGAGGCGTCGCGGCACTTGGTGCTCCGGATGAATTTCTGTATTTTTTGAAGATAGCACTAGATAAATTGGTCATGCTTGGAGTTGTTGAGCATATCAGCATGGTCGAAGCAGCACAAAACCAGTATAAGCATTAGCACCATATTTCAACTGCTGATCGGAGGTGATCCTGTCTACAGAACATTTTTCCCCTATGCAGTAGTCCCCTTCTGCATTTTGCCGCAACCTCGAAAGGGTTGCGGCTTTTTTGAAGCTGACATGTTCAACTTTCATAAAATTCGTGTCATTAACCTAGCTCAATTTTTAAAACCTACCGAGGAATACATCATGGCATTGCAAGACCAACTTACCGCAGCCCAGGCAACGCTTACAGCTGACCAGGAAATTGTCACCAAACTCCAAGCGCAGATCGATGCAGCTCAACCCCATCTGTCCGTTCTGGCAGAGATCGAAGCCGAAGTCCTGAAAGTACCGGAAGAATTCCATGCCGGCTTTACCGCTCTGATCGCCAAGGCTAAAGAAATCCTCGGCTTCTAAAAATAAGCGCTCCGGTAGTTTAAGAGCGCTATTTTTTCGTGCGAATGGATGTACAATGTACGCATGTTCAAACGATTAAATATCAGGGTTCCCGCTCAGATGCTTGAGCGGCTCAAGGCCCACATGGCCAGGACTGGCCTATCCGTGTCTGAAATTATCAGGCGCGCGGTTGACGAGTATCTAGGAAGGAACAAATGAGCGTTAAGAATCCGCATGCGGTGACGAAGGACTTCGAGGCGGCACTCTGCGATTACACCGGCGCAAAATATGCCGTGGCGACAAACAGCTGCACGGCGGCCATCATGCTTGCCGTAGCGTGGCATCTGCGCGATGGAATAGGCCTGGATGTGATTGAAATCCCTTCCAGAACATATGTTAGCGTCCCGATGTCCATCATTCACGCCGGCGGCCGCGTGAGTTTCCGAGATGAAGAATGGTCTGGCTCGTATCAACTCAAGCCGCTGCCAGTCTGGGATAGCGCGCGCCGTTTCACCTCGGACATGTTCATACCTGGTGAGATGCAGGCAGTATCGTTCCATGCGTCTAAGATTCTCGGGATCGAACAGGGTGGCGCTCTCTTGCATGATGATGAAGAGGCAGATGCTTGGCTGCGGCGCGCGCGCTTTGATGGACGCACGGAAGGCATTGACCCGCGTGAGTGCGTATTCGATATGATAGGTTTTCATTGCTACATGAACCCTGGGACAGCGGCGCAACTTTTACTGAAGCTATATTCACTGCCGAAACACAATGCAGATTTAAAAAATGATCCATATCCGGAACTAGATAAGATAGGAATTTTCAAATGAATGACCAAGCCGTAGAGATGATCATCAGTATCGAAAAAGGCCGCGTGCTACAGCAGTTCAAGGAGCCAATGCGCGAGGTGTTTTACGATCCGCAGAACGCCATTGATGTTGCCTGCGCCATGACCGATGCTGCATTCGAGGCGCGTGATGGACTCAAGCCAGCTGGGGCAACACTCAAGGCGGAGCTGATTCAGCGCCACCGGGATAAACTGGTGCCGCGCATCGCCCTGATGCTGGCCAGCATGCGCGAAGACAAATTACGGTCAGATGGCTACCTGGCTGAGCAGTTTGTCTCCACTGTACTATCGGAAGTTTTCTGATGCGGATCGCTATTATTCCAGCGCGAAAGAATAGCAAGCGCATACCCGGTAAAAACCTGCGCCTGTTTCATGGTAAGCCAATCGTGGCCTATTCCATCGAAACTGCCCTGCGATCGCACTTATTTGACCGCGTGATTGTATCGACCGATTGCGAGAAGACTGCCGCAGTAGCCGTCCAGTATGGCGCCGAAGCGCAAATGCGGCCGACGGAGTTGTCGGACGATGAAACCGGGACTCAGGCTGTCGCACGCCACGTACTCTCTGAAATTGAGTGCTACGGGCACGCCTGTGTTATCTATGCTACCTGCCCGCTGATGCTGCCGGAAGACCTCAAGCGAGGCTGGGACGCCCTGGTGCGCAATGGCGTACGCTATGCATTCTCAGTGAACGCAGAGCCTTTGTTCGATGCTGGTCAGTTCTACTGGGGCGATGTGGACGCCTTTAAGGAAGATTTGCCACTGGTCGGTGCACATACGCAAATGGTCGTGATCGATCCGAACCGAGTGTGCGACATCAACACCGAAGATGACTGGCGATCTGCGGAATGCAGGTACATTGAATTGAACCAGGGGTGAATTATGCAGCGTTGCCGGACTTGTTGTTATCCTCGTAGTAAGCCTGACCTATATTTTGATGAATCCGGCGAGTGCTCGGCCTGCGTGAATGCGCGCAAGAAGCCGCTCATAGATTGGAGTGCGCGGAAAGCTGAATTGCTAGCGCTGCTAGACCGCCATGACGGACGCTGTATCGTACCTAGCTCAGGAGGTAAGGATTCGACCTGGCAAGTCCTGAAACTTCTGGAACTCGGCGCCGACATCACGATCGTGACCGCAACGACCTGCTACCTGACGGAGATAGGCCGCAAGAACATCGACAACCTGGCAAGATATGCGCGGACCATAGAATATTCGCCGAACAAGACGGTACGGGCTAAGTTGAACAAAATCGGGCTGGAAATGGTAGGTGATATCAGTTGGCCTGAGCATGTCAGCATCTTCTCGACGCCATTTCGGGCTTCGGTCGATTTGAATATTCCATTGATTTTCTACGGTGAAAATCCGCAGCAAGCCTATGGCGGCCCGTTAGGGACCGATGCCGCCAAGGAAATGACTCGACGGTGGGTGAATGAGTTCGGTGGCTTACTTGGGTTGCGGCCGGCTGATGTAGTTGGTATAGATGGCATCACCGAGCGCGATATGCAGGATTACAAGTTGTATTCAGATGAATGCATGGAGGATGTTGGAACCGAAGCGCATTTTCTCGGCCAATATTTTGAGTGGGACAGCCGGCGTAACGCCAAAGTGGCGCAAGAGCATGGTATGAAGATGCTGTTGCCGACGCCTGCTAACTGGTGGGCGGCTGAGAACCAGGACAATGCTCTGCACGGTATCCATGACCACATAATGTTTCTCAAGTATGGATACGGACGCGGATGCGCACAGATTAGCGTCGATGTGCGGGATGGCCTGGTCGAACGCGAAAAGGCGCTAAAGTGGATTGAGTATTACGACGGCTTATTCCCCGAAAAATATATGGATGTCCCGATCGATGCTGTACTTGACTATATCGGCGTTAATCGCCCTGATTTTATGAAAACTTTAAAAAGGTTTAAAGCTCATGTTAGCTAAACGGATCATTCCTACATTACTAATACGTGGTCATCAACTCGTAAAAGGAAGGCAGTTTAAATCATGGCGTAGCGTTGGCGTTGCTGAGCAGGCTGCTAGAATTTATGCAAAGCGTGGGGTGGATGAGCTATTAATTCTCGATGTTCGTGCCACGCCAGAGGGCAGATGCCCAGATTTCGCCATGGTCGAACGCATGACGGAGGGAAATTTTTGCCCAGTGTCAGTTGGCGGTGGTGTACGCAGCATAGAAGTCGTAAGAGATTTATTATTGTCTGGAGCTGATAAGGTAGTGATTGGATCATATCTTTTAACACATCGATTTTTGCGAGAAGTCAGTCAAAAATATGGATCACAATGTATTACTGGATCTATTGATTATTCTGGCGCTCAATATTTCACGAATTGCGGGAATACCTCATGTAATGTATATGAAGACGGTATTAGGCCAGAAAAAATATTGAGCATTGTTGAGCTTTGTATGCGCACTGCGGAGCATGGGGCTGGCGAGATCATCCTGACCAGCATAGACCGCGACGGCATGATGCAAGGCTACGACCTGGACATGATCCGAGCGGTATCGGATGCCGTGGATATCCCTGTGATTGCCTCTGGTGGCTGCGGTAGCTACGAACACATGTATGAGGCGATCACGGCTGGGGCTAGCGCGGTCGCTGCCTCTAGCCTGTTCCTTTTTACAGAGGCCACCCCTCGCGGTGCCGCTGAATATCTCAACCAAAGGGGAATCACATGTCGGATTTAAAACATGAAATATATGGCAACAAGATCAGCGGGCAGGGATGGATTAAAGCTCAGGAAGAAAAGTCGTCGTTTTTCTGGGATTACGTATTTCCATGCCTGATGCTCGCTGTGTTAGTCGCGGTGATCTGGTTTGCAGATGACATGGGGCCGATATGGAGCTGATCAGCGTCTACGAGCACCATTTTGGCGTGACAGCGCTCTATCATTTACTCGCAGAACGGCCGATAGAAGCAAATATCAGCCATAAAGCTATGCCTACATGGGAGCAGCACACTCTTTTTGTTGGAAGCGAACCGTATATGCACTGGTATTTGATAATCCAAGAGAAGGCCTGTCTCGGTGCTGTCTACCTGAGCAAGCAGCGCGAGATCGGCATTGGGATATTCAAGAGTTATCAAGGGCATGGATATGGCGCCGCAGCGGTAAAATTGCTCATGGAGCGCCACCCTGGCAAGTTCCTGGCCAATGTGGCGCCCGGCAATCGCAAGTCAGTCGATCTGTTTGCCGAACTTGGCTTCAATCTCGTGCAGCACACCTATTCCCATGAATGAGACATTTGCATGCGGTGCTATGACTTTCATCAGACTAGCGCTACAGGATCATCGCAAACAATTTCAAGGGAAGATAGCGCGGCGCGTAGTTTTACACCCAGAGACATTCAAGGATTTCATGGTGGACCCATATGCGCGACACTGTGAGGCATGCAATTGGGGTAATCGTGCTGTTTTTTTTGAGGGAACCGAAATCGTGGAAAGCTTAGAGACTGGAACCCCGAAATTAATAAATTGCAAGAATGAGGAAGTCTATCTATGAACCAACCTTTTATCGTCGCTGAGATGAGTGCAAACCATCTAGGCAGCCGAGAGCGTGCATTAGCCATCGTCGATGCAGCTGCGAACGCTGGCGCCGATGCGGTGAAAATCCAGACATGGAAGCGGGATACTATGTGCTTAGACCGCGACTACACGCTGACATCTGGTCCTTGGGCCGGCCGCAAGCTGTTTGATCTATATGCAGAAGCGCGTACCCCGTATTGGTGGCATCAAGCTATATTTGATCGGTGTGCAGAGCGTGGCATCGAGTGTTTCAGCAGCCCGTTTGACCGTGAGTCGGTCGATTTCCTCGAAACGTTGAACTGTCCAAGGTACAAAATTGCCAGTTTTGAACTGGTCGACCTGCCGCTGATCCGGCATGTCGCCAGCAAGGGCAAGCCGATGATTATGTCTACTGGGATGGCTACATGGGATGAAATAGATTCAGCCATGCATGCCACTTCGCAGATACGTGATATGACGCTGTTGAAATGTACATCAGCCTATCCCGCTGATGCGTCGGATGCTAATTTGAAGACGATGCGCGATATTGGAAGAGTATTTAGCTGTAATGCTGGCCTATCTGACCACTCTTCCGGCATCGGCGTTGCCGTCGCTGCAGCAGCTCTCGGCGCAACCATGATCGAGAAGCACCTCACGCTGTCGCGTGCAGATGGAGGCCCGGATGCCGGTTTCAGTATGGAGCCTCACGAGTTCAAGCAGATGGTGGTTGAATGCCGTCGAGCAGTCGCAGCGATTGGTGAGATCAAGTACGGGGCAGGGCCGTCCGAGTCAACGGCATTGCGGCGTTCGCTCTACATCGCTAAGGACATGAAAGCTGGCGACATCCTGACCGCTGATAACCTGCACACGGCGCGGCCGGCTCTGGGTATAGCCCCTAGCCATTATGAAAGTGTCATAGGCTGGATGGCTGTGGGCAATGTGAAAGCTGGTACACCGCTGACGGAAGACCTTCTTAGTAATTTATTTCGATATCCATGAGTGACTGTCCCAATTGGGTAAAAATCCTGCTCGACCTGCGCATGGTAGGCATTTCTACGCGCCGCGCATCGGTGATACTGGAAATTCCACGCGGTACAGTGCAAGCGCTGATGTATGGGCATGAGCCTCGCTATTCGACTGGCGTGAAACTATTGGAGCTGCACAAGCAGCACTATCAATTGGCTGAAATATCAACATAGCTACACAGCAATAAAACGAGGATACAGAGATACAATGCTTTGTCTCCTCCCTTGGTTGGGAATTAGCCGCACTCGGGAATCGAGGAGCGGCTTTTTTTATGGGCGTTGAGATGGCAGAGAAGAAGGTAATCGACTGGGATGCAATGGAGCCTGAATGGCGGGCAGGCATCACGAGTAAGCAACAACTGTCTGAATCGTTTGGCGTTTCACGTGCCGCGATAGACAAGCATTGGGCTAAAGCAGGGATAGGGCGGGACTTGACCGCACAGATACGCGCCAAGGCTGATGCTCTGGTTACACAGGATGCGGTTACACGCGAAGTTACAGCTGCAACCAAGATTCAGGAAAAAGAGCTGGTTGAGGCCAATGCCACGCTTCAGGCAACGGTTAGGCGGGAGCAACGGAAGGATATTCAGCGATCCCGTAAGTTGGTGATGTCACTGCTCAGCGAGTTGGAGCATCAGACGGACAACATGGATTTGCTCAAGCAACTCGGTGAATTGATGCTGAATCCTGATGACAAGGGCGTAGATAAGCTGAATGAGTTGTATCAAAAGATGATTTCGCTTAGCTCGCGCACGGGCACGATGAAGAGCTTGGCTGACTCGCTGAAGTCATTGGTAGCCTTGGAGCGGGAAGCATTTGGCATCGATGGCAAGGATGAAGACACAGATAACGGTAATCCAGTAGTAGCAGACCCACAAGACCTAGCTCGCCGGATAGCCTTCCTTCTGGCGCAATCGATACACAAAGGAACATGATGGCAGCGCAAATGGTAGACATGTCGTACACCCCTAAAGAGCGCAAGGAAGAGGCGACTGAGTTAGCTACGCCGCAACCGCCTGCCTATCCATGGGGTCTGGAGATTCGGCTTGAGAAAGACGAATTGGAGAAACTTGGCATCACTGATCTGCCTGGCGTCGGCGATGAGTTCCACATCATGGCTGTTGGCCGCGTGACCAGCGTGTCGCAGGCTTATCGTGAAGACACCGACGAGTCCAAGTGCGTCAGTATCCAACTGTGCATGATGCAAGTAATGGATGAAGGGCAAGAGCCTGACGATTCAGCCGCAGAAGAAAACAAGGAGGCTGGTTCGCTGATGAAGTCGCCGAAAGTATCAGGTTCAGCCCTGTCCTACTACGGGGGCAAGAAATGACGAAGAACTGGATCGCTGGTGCTATTAAGCACCCTGGTGCATTGCGCAAGACGGCCAAGGCAGACGGCATGATCAAAGGTGATGCGCCTATCACATCGACTGTCCTAGGCAAGTTGAAGAAGTCCAAGAATCCCAAAACCGTCAAGCGCGCCAATCTTGCGCAGACGCTCATGCACATGAAAGGCAAATGATGGCCACGAAGAAGCAAGTTCCATTGAATCAGGGTTCGACGCCGGTACTCAGTAGCGTGATGGGCAAGGCGCCGGCAAAGAAGAAAGCCACAACACCTGTGATTCCCTATCAGAAAGGCGGTAAGTGATGGCCGGCACAATTCTCCCTATTGGCACGTTGCACCCGACCGATAATCTGCCGCGTCCACAGTACATTAACCATTGCGTGTTCGCTGCTGCATCTAGTGGCCACGCATTTGATACACCATCCGGCGCCAACTTCGTGTCATTTTCAGCAGATTGCAACTTCGTCGTCAGATACGGCAGCACGGCGGCGGTCTATCCGTCGTCCGATGTGATTGATGGTAGTGGCAATGAACTCAACGCAACGATGCGTAACATTGGCTCAACACTTACTACAACCGGTCTATCCCTGATTGCTCCGTCCAGCGGCATCGTCACCATGTCATGGTTTGCGCGATGAGAAAGCTAATTTCATTATTACTACTGATCACATCGGTTGCCGCATTTGGGCAGTCTCGCCCATTCAGTGAAGGCCCAAAGATCCCTAATTCGCAGGCAGTCACACAGGCTCTAGGCTACACGCCAGTGAATAAGGCTGGCGATACCATGACCGGCGCGCTAACGCCATCATCAACTGCCGGAATTGTAGGGACGACGCTTGCCGATAATGCGAATGCTGGCAGCTTTGGCGAGGAGTTGACATATGCTCTCACTGGCACATCTTTGACTAGCCCATCTACCAGTAACTGCGCCAGCGGGAATCTGACTGCCGGCGATTGGCTGGTGCAGGGGACAACTACCTTTATCCCAGCTGGATCGACTGTTCCGACCCTCATGCAGACAGGTATAAGTACCACATCGGTCACATTTGCAACGGCCAACACAGGGGCTTCTACCTCGTGGTCCCTCTCTTTTACAGCAGGCCAAGCGCAAGTTTTCTCGACGCCTATCTACCGTGTGAACGTGAATACGAACACTACGGTGTATCTGGTTGCCAGCTCAGTATTCACCGTCAGCACAATGACCTGTAACGGCTTTATCCGTGCTTGGCGCCCTCGATAAAAACCGCCGTCAGTCGGCCACTGACATCCTTCGCAGCAGCTACGGCGAGAAACTTTATAAAGAAGGAGCAATATCATGGCACTAGGAAGCACAAGCTTTGCGCAGGTAAGTCGCGAGACGCTGCGTAATTCTATGGTCACATCGATGATGGGTCGGCGTGCCGGCATGGACGTCAATGGCTACGAGGTGGGCGAGCAAGACACGCGCCTGCCGATCGATAACATCACCACCACCGCAGCCACATCACTTGTCCCGAATGGGTTCTCAGTACTGACCTGTACGGCAGCGTCGAGCGCAATCATGACGCTATTGCAAGCCGTTCCTGGCGTGTATAAGCAGATCACGCAGTTCAGCTCGTCTACCCTGGGCATCGTCGTGCAGTTCGGGGCAAATGCCAACATCGTGACATCGGCCGGTTCGTCATTCAATCAGATAGTGTTCGCTGGTGTTGGTCACTGCGTCAGTCTTGCGTGTGTGAGTTCCAGCACCGCAGCCGGCCCGATCTGGATGAGCGCGACACCGCCAAGCCCTGGCGTAACGTTTTCCACTTACTGATTGCTACGAGGAGGGGTCAGTTTTGAAAATCGCGCTTATAGGTTCAGCACCAAGTTCCATTCACCTCGCCCCTTACAAGGATGCGAGTTATCAGCAATTCATGGGCGGCAAGACGCAGATTCAGCCGCCTACCCCGCATATTGACGAAGATTGGCGCATCTGGGCGTGTTCGCCAGGTGCTTATGGGCAGGTGCAACGCTGCGATGCATGGTTCGAGTTGCACCGCTGGGAGCCTGGTCAGCCATGGTTCAGCCCTGAGTATGTGCAGTTCATGCGCCAGTTCAAGGGGCCGGTCTACACCGGTGGCGTGGTTGATGAGCTGCCGCAGCATGTTGTATTCCCGATCAAAGAGGTAGAGGCGGAGTTCAGTTCATACTTCCTGACCAGTTCGCTATCGATGATGTTTGCTCTGGCTATCCTGCAATGCAAGCAGGTCGATGACCAACGCACTGCGCTCGAGCTAGACAAAGAGCAACACACCATTGGCATGTGGGGGGTCGATATGGCCGCCACGGAAGAGTACGGATACCAGCGCGCCGGCTGCCAGTTCTTCATTCTGGAAGCGCTACGCCGTGGCGTTACTGTCTTCATTCCGCCTGAGTCCGACATCCTGCGCCCGATGCCTGTATATGGCATGTGCGAATGGGATCATCAGTGGATCAAGTCCACTGCGCGCCTGCGCGAGTTACAGCAGCGCCAGCAGCAGCACGATATGCAGGTTCAGCAAGGCCAGCAAGGGCTGATGTTCATGAAAGGTGCGATCGAGAACCAGCGCTATACGATGGATACATGGACATCACCTTATGGCATGCAGTCTGGCCAATATCTGAAGGCTGCTACTGAATGAGTGACCTGGACGCCATCATTGCGCGCGTAGCTGGGCTGTCGCCAAAGGATCAGGCACAGCTGACTTCGCACACGATGGAGGCGACTAAGGCCCTCAAGTGGGTGCCGAACCCTGGGCCGCAGACGGATGCTTACTTCAGCAAGGCTGATGTGCTGCTGTATGGCGGCGAGCCAGGCGGTGGCAAGTCGCAACTATTGATCGGCCTCGCATTCAATGAGCATGAGCGCACTCTAATCATGCGGCGCCAATACAGCGACCTCGATCGCATCGTCGAGGATGCTCTTAAGGTTCACGGCAGCAAAGCAGGCTTCAATGGCTCGCCGCCGCCTAAGCTCAAGATATCTGACACTCAGATGATCAACTTCGGTGCCGCTCACCGAGTTGGCGATGAGCAGGGGCAGATGGGTAAAGGCCGCGACCTATTGGCGATTGACGAAGCCACCCATTTCGCCGAGTCACAGATACGTTTTCTCATGGGGTGGAACCGAACAGAAACCCCAGGCCAGCGGGTTCGCACAGTGCTGGCCACCAATCCACCGTTGAGCGCAGAAGGGCTATGGGTCAATCAGATGTTCGCCCCATGGCTAGACCCGCGCTACCCAAACCCAGCCAAGCCAGGAGAATTGCGCTGGGTGATCTCCGACGCCGATGGTAAGGATGAGTGGGTCGATGGCCCAGAGCCGCGTGAAGTCAACGGCAAGATGATGAAGCCAACTTCGCGCACCTATATCCCGGCCAAGGTATCCGACAATCCATACTACGCTGCCAGCGACTACGAACGCCAACTGGACGCCATGCCAGAGCCTTACCGATCCCTGCTCATGGGCGGCTTCAAAACGAGTTTCAAGGATTTGCCGAATCAGATCATTCCGACAAAATGGGTACAACTGGCACAAGAACGTTGGAAGCCGAAACCGCCAGACGATATACCGATGTGCTGTATCGGCGTTGATGCCTCAGGCGGCGGCGAGGATCCGATGGTCTTGGCGCGTCGCTACGATGGCTGGTTCTCAGAACTGATTCGCGTACCCGGCAAGGAAATCCCGATGGAACGTGCTGGTGCCCACTGCGGTGGCATCGTCGTATCGTATCGCCGCAACAATGCCTTGGTCGTGATCGACATGGGCGGCGGCTATGGCGGCCCGATGTACGAACATCTACATGGCAATTCGGTGGAAGTCAAAGCCTATAAGGGCGCAGAAACCAGCAATCGCCGTTCCAGTGATGGCAAGCTGCATTTCACGAACAAGCGTACTGCTGCCTATTGGGGCATGCGTGAGGCACTTGATCCGGGGCAGCCAGGCGGTAGTCCGATTGCGCTCCCGCCTGACCAGCAACTACTTGCTGACCTGACCGCGCCGACGTTCGAGATCACACCGAACGGCATCAAGGCTGAACCGAAAGATAAAGTATGCGCACGGCTCGGGCGCTCAACAGATGCCGGCGACGCTGTCGTTATGTCCTGGCATGAAGGGCCGCGCGAGATCACCGACGCTATGGAATGGATGGATAACCGCGAACGTCAATTCGCGCCTGGGCGTCGCGGCAATGTAGTGCTAGGCGGCCGCACTCCTTTGACTGCGAGGAAATAATGGACATTGCACGCTTACAGGCTAGGCAATCAATCCAGATTGTTCCCTATGCCGATCAATACCGCGAGCAAGCAATTGTGATCGGCCGTGAGATGCACCGTGATTCGATCTATCACGATCTTCCGTTTGACGAAGATAAGCTGATCCGACAATTGGCCTGTTGTGGCACTACGGTGATTGACCGTTATTTCAGGCTGGCCGTGCGTGATGGTGTCGTATTCGGCGGTTTCTTTGGCAATGTGCGGCGAGCATTCTTCTGTGATGAGCTGTTGGCGCATGACATGGGCTGGTGGGTGATGGGGAACAAACGAGGATCAGCCGCGGCAGTTATGTTACTGCTCGACTTCGAGCGCTGGGCCAAGGAACAAGGCGCCCGCAAGGTAATGGTCGGGCAATCAACAGAGATCAATATTGCAGCAACGACCAAGCTATACCAGCATTGCGGCTTTCGCGTGATTGGTTTTAACACTGTGAAGGATATTTGATATGGCAGACTTTGGAGTAGGTGAGGCAGCCGCGGCAGAAGGCGCAAAAGGAGCGGGTGAGGCAGCGGCAGGAGCTGGAGCAGCTGAAGCCGGCGGCGCTGCGGCGGCCGGATTAGGTGCTGCTGATGCTATTGCAGGGGCGGGCGCCGCTGGTGCTGCTGAGACTGCTGGTGTGGCGGCTGGCACTGGAACTGCGGCAGCGGCCGGGACGGCTGTAGCGGGGACTAGTCTAGCTGGGCAGGCTGCGACGGCCATTGGATCGGCGATCGTGAGTAAAGCCATCGGCACACTTATGACCCCTAGCATGCCAAAAGCGCCAGGCGTACCAGCGCCGACAGAAATGCCAGATGCTGCCACAGTTGCCGCCGCCAAGCAGCGCGCCATCATTCAGCAGATTGCGAACCGTGGCCGTGCAAGCACGATCCTGACAGATAACGATTCCGGAAAGTTAGGCTCGTAATGGATGTCCGCCAGATCAGAGAAATGGCTGAAACGCTGTACACGAAGAAATCGCCACTGAATTCTTTGTGGCAGGAAATTGCCGATAACTTCTATCCAGAACGTGCCGATTTCACAATTCAGCGTTCGATCGGCAATGACTTCGCATCGAACCTGATGACATCCTACCCGGTGCTGTGCCGGCGTGACTTGGGAAATCAGTTCTCGACCATGCTGCGACCAACTGCACGTCCATGGTTCCACACGGCCATCAAGTACAGTAAGAACCTCGATAACGATACGAAGGTGTGGCTGGAGTGGTTCGAGGAAACCCAGCGGCGTGCGATGTATGATCCACCCTCTCTTTTCACGCGCGCCACCAAGGAGGCTGATCACGACTTCGCCGCCTTCGGGCAGTGCGCTATTTCAGTCGAGATGAATAGTAAGGCCAATGGCCTGTTGTATCGTTGCTGGCATCTGCGCGATATGTGCTGGCAAGAAAACGAGGATGGCGTGATCGGCTCGGTATTCCGCAAGTGGAAGCCGACCGCGCAATCATTGTCGCGCCTATTCCCCGGCAAGGTACACGAGAAAGTCACCAAGTTGCTGGAGAAAACGCCGTTCGTCGAGGTCAACGTCATGCATATGGTGGTCGATGCCGATATGTACGACGGCAATGCGAATGGGCGCCCAAAGTGGTCCATCTGGTACGACGTTGACCATGATCATTTGATGGAAGCGGTGCCGATATGGAGCCGCTACTACGTGATACCGCGCTGGCAGACCGTGTCGAACTCGCAGTATTCGTACTCGCCGGCGACAGTAGCAGCGTTGCCTGATGCGCGATTGATACAGGCGATGACCTATACGTTGCTCGAAGCAGGCGAGAAGGCCACTAGCCCGCCGATGATCGCTACACAGGACGCGGTACGCTCAGATGTCGCAATCTATGCTGGTGGTATCACGTGGGTAGACAACGAATACGACGAGCGCATGGGCGATGCATTACGTCCGATCGCGCAAGACTTCCGTGGTTTCAACTACGGCGTGCAGATGAACACTGCGGCGCAAGGCATGCTACACAAGGCTTTCTTTCTGGATGCCTTGCAGATGCCTAGCCGAGGCCCAGAGATGACAGCCTATGAGGTTGGCCAGCGCGTGCAGGAGTATATCCGCAATGCCCTGCCGATATTCGAGCCGATGGAGATGGAATACAACGCTGCCTTGTGCGAGTTGTCATTTGATCTGCTATGGCGCAATGGGGCTTTTGGCGATCCGAAGACCTGGCCGAAGACATTGCGCGGGGCCGAAATCGAGTTCCACTTTGAGTCGCCACTACATGACGCCATCGAGCAGCAGAAGGGCCAGAAGTTCCAAGAGGCGCAAGGTTTGATCTCTATCGCGGTCGGGCTTGACCCATCCTGCTCGGCGGTGCCAAAGGCCGAGGTTGCCCTGCGCGATGCCTTGACCGGTATAGGCGTTCCAGCGACCTGGCTGAATACCGAGGCATTCGTCAAGGAAGCCAAGGCCAAACAGCAACAGCAGCAGGATCAGCAAACCCAATTGGCGAATATGGAGACTGGATCTAACGTAGTCAAGAATCTCGGCCAGGGTCAGGCCGGTGTTGCTCCTGGCGCCAACTCATCCAGTCCGATCGGAGTGTAAATGGGATCTATCACAGTACTTCAGACAGATAGGCAGCATTGCCTTGATGATGCAAAAGATACCCTCACGCTAGCTTTAGACAAGGGCTTTGAATGCGTTTTGGTTATTGGAATTCGTAAAGATGGGCGTATCTGGGCGCAAAAGTCAGATGCAATGAACCGACTTCAATTTCTTGGCGCAGTCGAGTTGGCAAAAACGCTAATCATAGATGGGTGGGATTAATGGCGACCAACAAACGCGCTCATATCCCGTATGCGCCAGCGGCCTACGATATCGCTGATGCGTCTGCAATTCAGGCGCTCATGCGCGGAGAGGCAGATGCTTTCCAACAGCAGCGTGTCCTAAAGTGGATCATCGAACAGGCGGCCGGCACGTATGAGTTTCAGTATTACCCCAGCGAACGAGACACCGCATTTGCGCTCGGACGTGGATTCGTGGGGCAGCAAGTTATCAAGCTATCGAAGTTGAATCTATCCGCATTACGTGAAGGAGATTAACTTATAATGAACGGGCCAGGACAGCGGTTGCAACCGTTTCCAACTCCTTACAGTTGGATTACTGGCTCACTTCAAATTACCGTAAGGGGTATCAGATGGAAATTATTCTCCGCAAGGCGGCGAAGGCTCTTGGAGCGCGCCATTATTTCACGGGAAAGCCATGCAAGCACGGGCATATTGCCGCGAGACGCACAAGCAGCGGCCAATGCTTGCAGTGCAACAGTCCCAGTGATCCAAAATATAAAGCTAAGTATCGAGCTAAACACAAGGCCGCAATTGCGGCAGCTCAAGCAGAATGGAAGACTAAAAACAAAGAGTCTGTAACCGCCTATCAGGCTAATTATTATTTGACGAACACAGATAAATATAGGACGTATGAAAATAACCGCCGTGCATTAAAGCGAAAATATCCAGGCAAGCTTTCAAGTAATTTACCGGAAAGGCTCTATGCTCTTCAAAAAGGAAAGTGCGCTTGTTGCGGGGCTAAATTGGGCAATAAATACCACCTTGATCACCGAATGCCACTGGCTTTAGGTGGCAGTAACACGGATGACAATATGCAGTTATTAACGCCCAAGTGTAATTTGCAGAAGCATGCAAAGCACCCAGTAGATTTTATGCAGGAAAGAGGCTTTTTAATTTAACGCTGAGGAGCGAGTAATGAATCGTAATTGGATGAAATTTGCATTGCATGCACCGAATGACGGCGATGGCGGTGAGAATGGCGGCGCACCAGAGACGCCCCCAGCCGCAACGCCTGCGGCCCCAGCAGCGCCGCCGGCAGGTGATACTCCTCCAGCCACACCGCCAGCAACGCCACCCGCAGTCAAAGGCACCGAAGGCGGTTACTGGCCTGACGACTGGCGCGAGAAAGCTTCCAAGGGCGATGCCAAGTTAGCTGCTCGATTCAGCCGTTACGCAAATCCGGATGCAGCACTCACGGCTTTGATCGCCGCGCAGAACCGTATCAGCTCTGGAGAACTCAAGCCAGTCCTCGGCAAGGATGCGTCTGCCGAAGAGATCAAGGCTTGGCGCGCTGAACAAGGTATTCCGGAAAGCCCAGACAAGTACGATCTTGGCAAGGATTTCCAAATAAGCGCAGAAGACAAGCCGCTGGTCGATGAATTCCTGAAGGCTGCCCATCTGACAAACCAGACGCCGGATCAAGTCAAGGCCGCAGTCAAGGCTTATTACGATGTCAACATGCACATCAATGAGCAGCGCACGCAGCGTGATCAACAGGCACAACTAGCCGCTGAGGAAACACTGCGCGCTGAATGGGGGCCAGAATTCCGGCGCGATATAAATCTGATTCATGGCTTGCTGGATAAGAGCGCCGATGCCGAGCTAAAAGAGAGTTTTCTGGGAGGGCGATTAGCAGATGGGACGCCGATCGGTAGTTCTCCAGCGGCACTCAAGTTCCTGTTGAGCCTGGCGTTGGTTGATAACCCGGCCGGTACTGTCGTACCGAACAGCGGCGGCAACATCATGCAGTCTGTTGACGACGAAATCGGCAAGATTGAAAAGACCATGCGCGAGAACCGGGCGGCGTACAACAAGGATGAAACTATGCAGTCACGTTACCGTGAGCTATTAACTGCCAAGGAATCGATGAAAAACCGCAAATAATAGCTAGACATCAGTAATGTGTGATATATAATGCTTGCAGGTCACGAAAGTGGTCTGTAAGCAATAGCACCAGTAGCGAGGCCCCACACAATGGCGGGCTTCCAGCGCCGCAAGGCCACCCTGGAAAATGCCACTCATGGATACCCCAAGCGACGGTTAAATCCCATCGTTTTTTTAGGAGAGTATCTTGAGCGACACGGCCTTCCAGATTCAATATAGGCAAGAATTTATTCAAGCCTTCGAACAACATCAATCCCTTTTGCGCGAAACGGTCACGACCGAAGCCGTAATCAAGGGTCAACAAGCGGTCTTCCTCGTTGCCGGTTCTGGCGCTGCTACTGCGGTTACTCGCGGTATCAATGGCCGCATCCCTGCACGAGCCGACTCCAATACCCAAAACACCTGCACCCTAACTGAATGGCATGATCTGGTTCGCAAAACCGGTTTCAATGTGTTTGCGTCGCAAGGCAATCAGCGCTCGGTTATGCAGATGACTACGATGGCAGTCTTGAATCGCCAGATCGACACGCTGATCATCAACGAGCTGAACAATGGCACCATCGCGATCGGCGCCACCGGCACCATCCCGAACGTCTCACTGTTCCAGAATGGTCGCGTCAAACTGTCGAATGCGTCGATCCCTTGGGATTCGAACATCACGCTGTTGTGCCAGCCGTCTTTCTTGGCGTATCTGGAGCAAGCTACTGAGTTCGCCAATGCGCAATACGTCGATGTACGCCCATTCGCCGGCCAGGAAAATCCAAGCTGGAAAGATAAGCCTATGGCCTATCGCTGGAGAAATTGCCTGATCGTCGAACATCCTAACCTGCCAGGTAAAGGCACATCGAGCGAGAAGTCGTTCCTGTATCACAAGGCAGCAATCGGTCATGCGATGGATACCGCCGGTATGCAATCCCCAGTCGGCGTGGATCTGGAACAGGATTATTCGTGGGCGCGTGCGTCGGCTTTCATGGGCGCCAAGTTGTTACAAAATACAGGTGTCGTTGTTTGTACGCACGATGGAAGCGCATATGCTTAAGTAATTGATTTTAAAGGAAATATTGTGAATTTATTGTCTCGCAAAGTGGCTCTTGCATCAGGTGTTACAAGGTACTTTACAGGGAAACCATGTCCTTATGGTCATACCTCTGAACGCCTTGTAAGCACTCGTGCATGCGCTGCTTGCGCGAGCACTCGCAAGCAGGCATGGAATAGTAGCAATCCAGAAAAGCGAAATGCGCAAAAACGAAATTGGGTCAATGCGAATCTCGATAAAGTGAAGGCACTGAAAAGCGCCGAGCAAAAGAGAAATCGTCCAGCTGCAACGGCGAGAGCACGCAAATATCGCGAAGCCAATCTGGAGAAAACGCGCGCTGCGAAGAGCGCTTGGGCAAAAGCAAACCCTGCGAAGGGTGCCGCGAAAACCTCCGCATATCGCGCCAAGCGTCTCAACGCCACTCCTGCATGGGCTGACCAGGCCAAGATCGATGAATATTATGAGACAGCGAACGGACTGAGCATGTTGCTCGGCGAGTGGTATCACGTGGATCATGTTATTCCGCTTCAAGGAAAAACAGTCTGTGGCTTGCATGTCCACAATAACCTTCAAATTCTTACTGCATACGCAAATCAATCCAAATCAAATAGTTATAAGGAGTATTAAATCATGGCAGCTTCTTACCTGGGGACCACACAGCTTTCGAGCGTGGCAAACCCTCCTTTTGAACTTCTGAACACTCTGGGCGGTGCAGCTAACCGCATCTGCCCAGGTACGGCGATCTGGTCGTATTGCTCGACCAATTCGGCCACCGAAGTCACGACCGCGAACTTCTTTTCCGATGGCGTTCAGCTCGGTATGAAGGTCGGCGATATCGTGTTCGTCGTGTATCAAACCAGCGTCGGCTCTACATCACCATTGCCATACATGGGCGTAATCGGTGCGTCGTCCACATCGGGCGTCACTCTGACCAGCCTGACATCGTAACAACTGGCGGGGCTTCGGCCTCGCTATCCCTATACCTGAGGAGGTAGCAGATGGAACAAGTAAAACGGGCGTTGATTCTGAATCCGCAGCGCATGCGGCTGGCTGAGTACGAGCGCCAGGACTGGATCGTCAATGCCGAAGAAGGTACCACGCCAGAGGATCTTCAAGACCCTGGATTCTGGGCGCATATGTCTGCGCAAATGAAGCCGTATGACCACATCGAAGTGCGCATCGATAATGGCGAGTGGGTAGCTGAACTGCTGGTTATCTCCTGTGATCGCAACTGGGCTAAGGTATTTCCGCTGGCATTCCATGATCTTAGTAAGGCTGCGACTGTCGAAGTCGCGAGCGAAAAGTATGATGTCGCGTTCAAGGGGCCACAATTCAAATGGTCTGTCATCCGGGTGTCCGATGGCGAAAAGATAAAGACCGGTTGCCTCGATAAGACTGAGGCTGCCGCCTGGTTGCGCGAACATGAAAAAGTAGCGGCCTGAAATGACGACGCAGCTCTCGTTGTATAACGACGCGCTCCTCCTAGTCGGGGAAAGATTCCTTGCTTCGTTGACAGAGCAGAGGGAGCCGCGTCGTCTGCTAGATCAAGTATGGGCTTCGGGTGGTGTCAAGGCCTGTCTGGAAGAGGGTCAGTGGTTCTTTGCCATGCGCACCATCCAGATCGATTATGACCCATCGATTCAGCCTACCTACGGCTACAATCGCGCTTTTCAGAAGCCCGCTGATTGGGTCGAAACCTGTTCAGTGTGCAATGATGAATTCTTCCGCGTGCCACTCACACAATATGTGGATGAGGCCGGTTATTGGTACAGCACGTTAGACACGATCTATGTGCGCTACGTGTCAACCGACAGTAACTATGGAATGAACCTGGGCGGCTGGCCTGATTCATTCCGGGAGTTCGTCGCTGCTCACTTCGCCAGCCGCATCATCCTAAAGCTGTCCAACAGCAGTGAAAATGAAATGAGCATGATGAAACTGCGCGAGCGGTTGCTGAAAGAAGCGAAAGGAAAATGTGCTATGACGCAGCCGACCCAGTTCAGTGCGCAAGGCAACTGGTCAAAGTCTCGCATGCGCTGGAATAGCAACCGCGATGGCGGCAATCGTGGCGGCAGCGGCAACCTGATCGGCTGATATGGGTCGCAATCTAATTTCCCTACTGAGCTTCAACAGGGGGCTTGTGTCGCGCCTCGGGTTAGCGCGTATCGATCTCAAGCGGCTGGCTCTATCTGCTGAAGTAATGACCAACTGGATGCCTCGTGTACTTGGTTCCATGTCGCTACGGCCTGGTCTGCAATATATCGGGGCGACGCGAAACAGTCTTTCTGCACGGTTTCTGCCATTTGTCTTTTCCACGACAGATACAGCGTTGCTGGAGTTGACTGACCAGAATATGCGCGTATGGATCAACGATGCGGTGATTCAGCGTCCTACGGTTGCCACTTCAATTGTCAATGGCACATTTGCCACGGACTTATCAGGATGGACTCTCAGCGATGAGGCTGGCGGTACGTCGTCCTGGGTCGCTCCGAACTACATGCAGCTGGCCAGCAACGGTACGGCGGCCGCTCAGCGCGACCAACAAGTGACGGTGTTGTCGCCAAATATAGAACATGCCTTGCGGATTACGATCGCACGCGGCCCGGTTACTGTACGCGTTGGGAGTGTGCAGGGCGATGACGGTTATGTCCGCGAAGCTATTTTACAAGCAGGAACGCACTCCCTTGCATTGACTCCGACTGGTAATTTCTGGATACGTTTTCTGAGTAGGCAAATACCGGTGGTGTGGGTATCTGGTTGCAATATTGAACCGGCTGGCGATATGGTCATCCCCACGCCATGGAAGGCAAGCGATATTGGCAGCGTGCGTATTGACCAATCAGCCGACATCATCTTCGCGGCCTGTGCAAATTATCAGCAACGCCGTATTGAGCGTCGGGCGCCTAGATCATGGTCAGTGGCGCTCTACGTTGTGCCAGATGGGCCATTTCGGATACAGAATACGACACCTACTACGATCGCATCCGGAGGCACAACGGGCAATGTTATCCTTACCGCATCGAATCCAATATTCCGAAGCACGCATGTGGGCGCGCTCTTTAGCCTTACCTCAGCGTCGCAAAAAGTTTCGGCCAGCATCGTCGCTGCCAATGTATTCACTAGCTCCATTCGTGTGATTGGTGTAGGCGACACACGCACATTTTTGATCACAGTCTCAAATACATTTAATGCAACTGCACAATTGCAAGCTTCTATCGGGTCAAATGCCGGGCCGTGGAATGATGTTGTTGGCGTCTCTTGGGCCGCCCCATTTACAGGAACCTACAAGGATGGGTTGTCCAATCAACTGATTTACTATCGCATTGGCGTGAAGACTGGGCAATATACCAGTGGGCAAGTGGATGTTTCGCTGTCAATTTCTACTGGCAGCATCAGCGGCGTCGCGCGCATTACGGATTACAACAGCCCAGTTTCTGTGAATGCCGAGGTTGTCACAGCTTTCGGCGATACTGCCCCGACGAATACATGGGCAGAGGGATCATGGTCAGATCGCCGCGGCTGGCCAACTGGTGTTGCGTTGCACGAAGGCCGTATGTGGTGGGCTGGGCAAGGCTACATCTACGGCTCATTATCTGATGTGTTCGACAGTTTTGATGCGACATTTTTAGGCGATGCCGGCACATTGCAACGATCTATCGGCTCTGGTCCGGTAGATACCATCAATTGGATATTGTCACTGCAACGTATGATTCTTGGCGCTCAGGGCTCTGAATACTCGGCCAGGTCATCCTCGCTCGATACGCCATTGACGCCGACTGATTTCATGCTAAAGGCGGCATCGACGCAGGGATCAGGCAATGTGCGGCCTATCAAGGTAGACCAGCATGGGCTGTTTGTAAATCGCAGCGGCGCGAAACTGTTCAGCCTGGCATTCAGCCTGCAAACTTATGACTACCTCGCCAGCGACTTGATGACGCTTGTTCCTGAATTGGGACTACCAGGCATCACCCGCATGGATAGCCACCGGCAGCCAGATACCCGCATTCATTGCGTGCGTTCGGATGGGGTAGCGATTGTCATGGTCAACGATGCGACCGAGGATGTACAAGCCTGGGTACAAGTGCAAACGGATGGCATCATTGAGGATGTGGTGACACTGCCGGCCTTGAATGGCAATCTAGATGATCAGGTCTACTATGTGGTCAAACGCACTATCAACGGCGCGACCATGCGCTATCTGGAAAAATGGGCGCAGGAGATCGATTGCCGAGGTGATAAACAACTGTGCAACCTAGCCGATTCATTCACCACCTATACCGGCGTGCCAAACCCGAATATCACAGGTCTATCGCATCTGGAAGGTAAGCAGGTTGTTGTGTGGGCCGATGGCTTCGATGTCGGCACCGATGATACGGTAACACCGTGGATGCAGCGCTATACCGTCACCGGTGGCCAGATCACGCTTGCCGCTCCCGCCTCTAACGTCACGGTCGGGTTGCCATACACTGGACAGTTCAAAAGCGCCAAACTCGGGACGCCAGCGCAGGGCGTCGATACGCCATTGAACATGCAGAAGCGGATTAATCATCTTGGCTTGATCCTGGCTGATGTACATCCCAAGGGTCTGAAATACGGTCCTGAATTTACCTATATGGATGACATGCCGATGATCGAGAACGGAACCCTTGTCGATACTGGTATGCGCTCCTCCTACGACGAAAATACAATCGAATTTCCTGGTGAATGGGTAACAGATCAGCGGCTTTGTCTGCAAGCGCAGGCGCCGCGCCCATGTACCGTCCTAGCTGCCACCATTGATGCGGAGATATATAAATGAGTTTTGAGGATATCTTCAACAATATGGCACAGTCGGGGGATGCCAGCGGCACCGGGATTGCCTCGCCTGCTATGTCAGTCGCTGGTACACTGCTATCTTCTGTTGGGCAGCAGATGGGCGGCATGAGCCATCTAGCCAGCGGTCAAGCCTCCGTGCAGGCGGCGCAGTTCCAAGCTGAGCAATTACGCCAGAACGCCGGTCAGCAGGTTGCGGCATCGCAGCAGTCAGCCGCCGATATCCAGCGTAATACAGATTACATCACATCGCATGCTTTGGCTGTGGCCGGCGCATCTGGCGGTGGTGCATCAGATCCTACCGTCATCAATTTGATCGCCCGCACTGCCGGCGAGAGTGCTTATCGTCAATCACTGGCGTTGTATCAAGGAACAGACAAGGCACGGCAAATGAATCTTCAGGCGAGCGCTACCGAACTGGGTGGCCAGATGGCGTTGACTAGCGCGAAGTCCGTCAACAATGCCTCCAACATAGGCGCCATGTCCACTTTGATGAAAGGCGGTGCATCACTGTATTCGCGTTATGGTGGTGGTGGTCCAAGTCTGAATAGTGGCGCGCCGACAGCGGCCGCTTATTCGGCGAATGATTGGCTGACCTCCTAATGCCAAGCATCCTCCCAGACGCCACTGCGCTAGGCGAGCGCCCAGCCCCGCAACCATCTGCGGGCGTGGCGCAGTACGAGCCGCCGAATCCGCGCTTTGCTGGTCTGGCTGGGCAGATTGTCCAGGGTGCAGGCAATGAGTTGCAGCAGGCCGGCGATATCATCGCGCAAACGAATCAGAAGTACGACGCGATCAGTGCCGAAGATGCGTTTAATAAGCTGAAGACGACTGCGGCGAATCTTGAATTTGATCCACAGACTGGTTTCAAGCAGGCGCAAGGCGCAAATGCCGTTGGACAGGATTTCAACAAGGCCTATACGCAGCAATTTCAGGATGCCGTCAGTCAGATCGGCGATAGCCTAGCGAACCAACAGCAAAAGCAGATGTTTCAGCAGCGCGCACAGATCGCCTCTGGGCAGTTTCAAAGCTCATTGCTGTCCCATCAAGCGCAACAAACGACGGTTTTTGCCAATAACACAGACAATGCTACGGTACAAAATGGCCTGAAAAATATCGCCGCCCATCCCTACGACCAACTGGTCTATGACACGGAGATGAATGGCATCAATGCAACGTTGGCCGGAAAGTTTTCGCGCAATGGTTATTCATCGGATATGGCGAAGGCCGAGCAATCGAAGATCACCAGTGCGGCGTTGAGTAGCCGCACGCAAGGTATGATGATGGATGACCCTATTAAGGCGGCGGCATTCTTCCACGATAACGAATTGAGCTTCGATCCAGATACGCGCTTGATGCTAGGGCGCGAACTGAAGACAACGAATGATGCGCAGACCTCGCGCATGTTGGGTCAGACCGCCTATCAAAGCGTTATCACGCCTAAACCTACTGGACCACTACCGCCAGATATGGGCGCTGATACCGTAAAGCCGTATGGTGCAGACCAGATCAGCAAGCTCGTCACGTCAGTGAAAGCACCGAGTCCCTACGATTCAATCATCGGCGATGCAGCTACGAAATATGGCGTAAGCCCGACCGAATTGAAGTTGCGCATGATCGCTGAATCTGGCGGCAATCCGAATGCAGCCAGTTCGCAGGGTGCAGTCGGGCTAGGACAACTGACCGCTGACACAGCGAAGTCCCTTGGTGTCACCGATCGCACTGACCCGACACAATCTATCAACGGCATGGCGCAACTGATGGCAAAGTATGGCGGTACTGTAGGCGGCGATATGTCGAAGGTCGATCAGATGTACTACGGCCCTGGCACGCCGAACGGCCCCAACACGAAACAGTACGTTGCCAACCTGGCCGCAGTGCGCAATCAAATCTACGGTACCGCGCAAGCGCCCGTATCGGCTGCTGATCTGGAGGGTGCCGAAGGCAAGGTTGTAGATTCTGCCAAGGCCGCAGCGCAACTCAGTCGCCCTGGTGATCTCGTCTATCAGGATCAAGTTGTATCTGAGGCGCGCAAGAACTGGGCATCTGATCTGTCGGCTAAGAAGGCAACCGACTATAGCAATTTCTCAAATATCTTGGGTTTGTCGATCGGGCCATCTGGCGCCAAGGGACTGAGCGACCTACCGCCATCACAGCAAGCGACGTTTGCGCAACTATCTCCCCAGAATCAGCACTCCCTGATGAACCTATGGGATTCGAATCAAACCCCTGATAAGGTTGTGCCGACACCTGACACTGACCGCAAGACGCTGGCACTCATGGGGCAGGCGATCAATGATCCCGTGGCATTCAAAAGTCTGGATATCGTGAATGCCACGCAAGGGCTACCGCGGGCGAACCAGAATCAAGTTTATTCAGCATGGCAGGCTATCGACAAGAATATGGCCAAAGGTGCGAACATCGAAAAGGCGATTTCCATCATGAAGCCAGATATGGAAATCGCTAAGATCAAGTTACCGAGTGCCGCTGAAAAAGGTAGCACTGCCTCTTACGATGACTACAACGCCTATACAAAATTGCTCAGCGATGCAGTGGATGGCTTTCAGACGCAGAACAAGCGCGCACCTACCCAGCAGGAAATACAAGCGATTGGGCGCCCATTGTTGGCGCAGGCCTCTATCACTGGCGGCAGTTATTTTGGGTTTGGCGATAAGACCGTGAAAGCTTTCCAGATTGGCGCGGGCAATGAATCGAATGCGGTGATCCCGATGGCCCCGGCTGAGAAGGCTACGTTGACAACGAAGTTAGCACAACGCTATGGCTATCAGCCAAGTGATGCGCAAGTACAGCAGGCGAAGGTATTGTCTGTGCTTCATCCCAATGACCAACAGGCACTCATGACATTTGATCAAACAATGAAAGCAAACCGTCCAAAGGGCAACCAATGAGCGATGCTTTTGACACGATGTTTGCGAATATGGACAAAGCGCCGAGTGCGCCGGACGTATCGAATGCACTGGCTGCTCCACCTGTCAGCAAACCTGATGTCTATGACAGCATGTTTTCCAATATGGATCGAGCTGGCGCTGTATTAGCTACTCAAAATCTGCTTAATGCACAAGGTTCAAATCCAGATAAAGCCGCCAAGGCATTGCAGTTGTCGAAGCAAAACGGCGTGCCGCAGCCGGCCGTCGAACAGGACTTGCCGAATTATGAACAACAGGCACAACTGAAACAGAATGTTGATACGCTGGATCAAAATCCAAATCTTGCTTCGTTTGTCGCACAGAACCCGCTCGCGGCGCGCTTGGCACAGGATGATTTCCAAAAGCTCGGATTCATTGAGAAAACATGGGATGCATTGAAGTCTGGGACTACCGGAGCGTTGCAACAGAATGAACTAGGAAGATTGGGCAATACTAAGCAAGTTGCCGGTATTCTTGGCATAGATACGCCTCAGACAGATCAGGAGATTCAAGCAGTCGGCCAGCAGTTGCAGGCGCAACCAAAGTTGACTGGTGGATTCGGTTTCGTGCAGAACTTTACTGGTTTTATTGGCGGTCTGCTCGATAACGCGATTAAAGGCGGCATGACTGGTGCCGTCGCTGGTGCTGGTGCTGGCGCCGCCGCTGGTGCGGCGGCTGGCGGCGTCGGGGCAATCCCTGGCGCGGCCGCGGGCTTTGCTGTCGGCGGTACGATCGGCTTCAATGCGGACATGGCGCGGGTAGCCGCTGGTAATGCTTATCTGAAGATGGGCAATATGCGTGGCGCAGATGGCCAGCAGATGTCCGAACCCGCTAAACAGTTCGGCGCTCTGTTCACTGGGGCTGCGACTTATGCAGTCGGCACCTACGCTGCTGCTGTCGAAAGCAAGCTGTTTGGTGAGACAGCAGAAAGTCTGGCGCAAAAAGCGCTAGATCAGGCCGTGACTAGGCCAACTTTCACGAATGCGATGGCAACCTTTGCCAAGGGTACGGCAACTGGTGCGGCGCAAGGCGCTGGCATCATGACTGCAATGGAAGGTAGCTCCATCATTGGTGAGGAAATCGGCAAAGCATTAAGTGATGGTCATTTCGACACCAACAAGCAGGAGATCATTGACCGTCTGACAGATGCTGCGCTAAACGGTGCCGTAATGCTGGGCGCGACGCATGCGGCGATGCATGGCATCGGGCTGTACGGAGACTTCCAGGCAGCGCAGCGGTCAGAGTCGAACATGCAAATGTTCAAAAATCTGCAAGATGGCGCAGCCAGTTCTAAACTCCGTGACCGCGACAGCCAAGCGTTCCAAGATTTCATGCAGAAACAGACAGATGGTTCGCCAGTCGAAAACATCTACATTGATGCCAACAAGATTCGCGAATTCTATCAATCGGTAGGAATAGACCCTGACCAAATCCAGAAGGTAGGCGACCCGTTCGCGTTCGTACCTGACATGCATCAGCAGTTGCAGGAGGCGCGCGACTCCGGCGGCGATGTAGTTATTCCATCCGCTGACTACCTGACGCATCTGTCTGGAACGCCTCTGGCTGACCATCTATTGCCAGATATCCGCGTCGGTGCGAACGCCATGTCAGTCAACGAAGCCAAGGCATTCCACGAGGAATATCAGACACGGTTGAATGCGGCTTCGGAAGTCGCAGCAAACTCAGCTGATTCTGCGCCTAGTCCTACGCAAGGCATCTTTGACGATGTCAAGCAGCAAGCGGTCAAGGCTGGCTATTCCGAGACGCAGGCGAATCAACATGCGGCGATTTACGCAAGCAGGTACGCGGCGCGGGCTGAGCGTCTCGGCGTCGATCCGATGGAAGCCTATAAGCAATCAGGTGTCGAGATTCAGAAGGCAGATACAGTTCCAGCTGGCGAAGGGCGTAACTTTTCGCAGTCTATGGCTGAACCGATCGCCAGCCATGAAATCACCGACAAGAATGGTAAATCATACGATCTGAAGATTACACCGAAGACCTTTGGCGTTGATGCTACGAAGCCTAATTCTCTGATGGTCGAAGTCCATGACAAAGAAAGCGGCGCACGCCGTGGTTTTGTCGATTTCGCTATACATGATGATGGCACCGTATCAGCTGAAAATGCCAAGGTAGCGCCAAATTTTCAAGGAAAAGGTATCGCCGCCGAAATGTATAAGGCGGTACAGGATGCAGGCTACAAGATTGCACCTGGGCGCGCTCATACGGAAGTTGGCGCCAAGATGGTTAGCGCTTTACAGAAGCGCGGATTAATCACTGAGCCTGCCAAAACATTGAATCAGCCTACGCGTGGGTCGATCACATTCAGCGATGGTAAGGCACTGATCTCAATCTTCAAGGATGGGAACGCATCAACCTTGATCCATGAGACAGGTCACCTCTGGTTAGATGAGCTGAGCAAGGATGCTCAGATAGACGGCGCACCGCAGCAACTCAAAGACGACATGGCGACCACGCTGCAATGGCTGGGTGTCGATAGCGCAGACAAGATCGGTGTCGAGCAACATGAGCAGTTCGCGCGCGCGGTCGAAGCCTATTTCATGGAAGGCAAGTCGCCCACTCCAGCATTGGCAGGTGTGTTCTCGCGTTTCAAGACTTGGCTGACGAAGATTTATCAGAACGTCAAGAACCTGAATACGCAGATCAGCGATGATATTCGCGGTGTGTTCGACCGCCTACTGGCAACCGATAACGAGATTGATGACGCCAAGGCGAATCAAGGGTTGCAACCTGCCTTCAAGTCGAAGGAAGAAGCGGGTATGACCACGGCTGAATGGCGGTCATACACCGGTGCGATCGATAAGGCGAACCAGATGGCCGAGTCAACCATGCTGGATAAGATGATGGCGAAGGTACGGCATCAGAGGACTGCCGAATATAAAACTGAATTGACTGCTATCAAGGAGCAGATCGCCACAGAAGTCGATAAGCGTCCAGATATCCAGGCGCTGCAACTGGTGACGAAGGATCGGATGCCGGATGGAAGCACGTCAGAATCGTCATGGAAGCTGTCGCGTGCGGACATCGAAACTACCTACGGCAAGGAGGGCGTCACCAACCTACCCAAAGGCTCTACCGCGAAAGAGGGCGTCCACCCCGACATCGCCGCCGAGATGCTGGGCTATGGTTCGGGCGACGAGATGGTCAAAGCATTGCAGGCCTTGGAGCAACAGCAGCGCGAAGCCCGATTGCAGGACGGAGAGAAACGCGGTATCCGGCAAATTCTGATTGATCAGGAGGCACAGAGCCGGATGGACGAAAAGCATGGCGACATCCTCGATGAAAAATCCATGCAGGATGAGGCGATGGCTGCGATCCATTCCGACAAGCAGACCGAATTGCTGGCAACCGAGTTGCGCTATCTGAAACGCATGGGTGCGCAAGCGTTGCTCGAACGCGGTAAGGGCCGTAACGCTGTCAAGGAAGTGCAGACTAAAGCCGATTGGGATGCTGCCGAAGCTGACCTGTTGAACCAGATCAAGCAGGCCAAGACAGAAGCCAAGATCGATGAGCTGAAGCAGAAGCTAGCCGACCTGAACATGACTAACCGCTGGAACGATGCCGAGCGCAACACGACGCAAGCAGCATTGCGCGAAGCCACCGTCATCACCAAGCCGATGCTGGATGCGGTACGGGCGCATGTCGCCACGCTGCTGGAATCGAAGACAGTGGCCGACATTGGCAATTTCAATAAATATGCACGCGATGAGCGTAAGGCCGCACGCGAAGTGCAGGACGCGATTCTAAAGAAAGACTGGAATGCAGCCGCCGCCGCCAAGCAGCGCCAAATCCTGTCCAACATCCTGTACGTAAAGGCAAAAGAATATTCCGCGCAGATCGACAAGGATCAGGGCATGATGGCGCGGCTGGCGGCTAAGAAGTCATTCAAGAACATCGCGCAGGAGTTCACTAACCAGATTCATGACTTGATATCCCGCTTCGGCTTCGATTCTGGACGCGGCGAGGAATTGCAGCGTACCAAGTCCGGCACGCTGGAGGAATTCGTCAAGCAGCAGTCGGAAGATCATGGCATCGAATTACCAGTCGATCAGTCACTATTCAATGCGGCTGGCGGCAGGGTAGACGACATGAAGCTTTCTGAATTCAAAGCGCTGGCGCTGGCTGTACATGGTATGCAGGAAGTCGGCAAGAGCGACATGATCATCAATGTCGATGGAGCGCAGCGCGACTTCAAGGAAGTTAAGGATGAGATCGTCGCACAGATCCGTTCATTGAATGAGCGCAAGCAGACTGATTTCATGAATCCACAGAGCGCGCCATTCTGGGAGCGCAAGAAAGAAGCGCTGTTCGCCGCTGGTCGTGGGACTGACGCGTTGCTGGTGCGGATGGAGGAGCTATTCAGCCAGATCGACCAACGCGACCCGTTCGGCATCTTGAATACGGCAATCTTCCGGCGCATGAAGGACGCTGAACATAACCGCAATGCCTGGTCTGAAGATACCGCCAAGGATTTCAAGGCTGCTGCGGATACCATGCCGAAGGGCTGGATAAAGGGTTTGCGCGAGGTCGTGCCAGCCGATGAAGCTCTGATCGATCCGAAGACTGGCCGCCCCATCAAGATTTTGCGTAAAGACTTGATAGGGATGATCTTAAACCGTGGCAATGACGGCAATATCACCCGCGCCGCCGAGGGCTATAAGTGGTCAAAGGAAGCGTTCACTGGCTATCTCGACCGGCATGCGACGAAGGAAGATTTCGATTTCGCGCAAAAGGTCTGGGATGCCTACGATAAATACAAAAAACCTCTCGATGATTTGCAGGTGCGCGCTACGGGTGTCGGGCTGGACATGGTGCATGCGGACGCCTTCGACACGCCGTATGGCAAGTATGAAGGCGGCTATTACCCAATCGTGGAAGATAAGGCGCGCTCATACCGGGCAGAGGATAACTCCAACAAGGAAACCGACAAGCTATTCCCGAGCAGCTACGCGCGCGCCACCACGCCGCACGGCAACACAATCAGTCGCATAGGCGGTCAACGTCCTATCTCGTTTGATCTCGACATTGCGCCCTGGAAGATCGGCCAGACCATCCACGACATTGCCATGCGTGAAGCCTTGCGCGATGCTGACCGACTATTGAACCATCCAGACGTTAAGAAAGCCATGGATGATGTGATGGGGCCGGAATATCGCAAGCTGATGCGCCCATGGCTGCAAAACATCGCCAATTCACGCAGCATTGACGATGCGCAGTTGATGGGATGGAATCGCATTCTCGCGACGGCGCGTACGAATACCGTGATCGTCGGCATCGGCTTTAATGCGATGACGCACTTCAAGCATGCAACAACTGCTCTATCAAACAGCATGGGTGAACTTGGTGCCAAGTGGATGCTGGCCGGCACCCGCGAACTGTACGGCCCAGGCATGACGGAGAAATGGCAGTTCATCAAGGACAAGTCGCCAGACATGGCGCAGCGCCTTCAGCATTATGACCAAGACGTGAATGGGCAATACGCTAATTTGTTCAAGGATAGTGCCTATACCAAGTTTCAGCAGCAGGCGCAGCACTTTGGACATATTGGTATTTCCTATATGGACTTAGGCACTGCCGCACCGACCTGGCTAGGCGCGTATCGCAAAGGCCTCTCTGAAAATATGCAGGACGCCGACGCTGTCTATTATGCCGACCAGACCGTGCGCAATGCCCACGGCGGCAATGGACTGGTGGACAAGTCAGCGATCCAGACCAAGAAAGGCCCGATCCAGATGTTGACGATGTTCTACAACTTCTTTAACCATGTCTACAACCGGCAACGCTCTATCGGCATTGATGCATCGTCCGGCATTGGCAACCTGAAAGCGGGCGACTACAAGGCCGCATCGAAGGATTTCGGCTCTGTGCTAGCGCGCAGTTGGTGGTACGTGGCGATGCCTGCCTTCATCGAGGCATTCGCGCAGAACCAGGGGCCGAATCAAGATAAGGAAGAAACCTGGGCAGGATGGGCAGCGAAAGCGATTACGGCCGAGATCCCGGCCGGCATCCCAGTTTTGCGCGACATTGCCAAGGCATCCATCGAAGGGCGCGATTACGAAATGAGTCCGGTAGCCAAGGCAGTCAACACAGTCATTAAATCGGGCCGCGATATCTACCAAGGAATTGACGAAGGCGAAGCGCCGCCGAATCTGGCAAAGCATACCGCAGAAGCTGCCGGCTACCTGACCGGTTTGCCGACTGCGGCGCCGTTCAGGGCAACCAAGTTCCTATGGGATTACACGAATGGAGATGCTGACCCGCATTCGATCGCGGATTGGGTGCAGGGATTATTAAAAGGCAAAGTACCAGAACATTAAACCGAACCGAAGGCCGTCAGCGCGTTAGCTGAATCTCTCCTCCTCGCAGGTAGCGGGCTGGCGGATTCTTCGGTTCTCACACAAGGAAATAAAAATGGTTTCTGCAACTACAGATCGACGCATGGGTGTTACGGGTGATAAGGGAATCAAGGCACCAGTGCAAGCTGCAACGTTAGTTAATATTGTGCTGTCAGGAGAGCAGACAATCGACGGCGTAGCAGTCAAGGCAATCGGTGCCAATGGCTACCCTGATCGTGTGCTGGTAAAGAATCAGACCAATCCTATTGATAATGGCATCTGGGATGTAGCCACTGGCCAATGGACACGTTCAATTGACGCGAACGGCACGCAGGATCTGGTCAGCGGCACGACGGTGCTTGTTATCGGTGGCTCCCAACAATTTCAGTTCTGGGGCATCACCAGCGCAAATCCTATTATCCCCGGCACGACTGCGACAACTTGGTCCTATATCATCGTGTATGTAGTATCGAGCCTACCGGCGATTGTGACTTCATTTACGGCCCTGCGCGCGCTGGCGCATAATTCGGTGAAGTATGCGTTGGCGACCGGTGCTGCAGCAAATGGGGATGGCGGCGGAGGTCAGTTCTGGTACGACAGTACTGATACGACTTCGACCGATAACGGCATTGACCTGATCGTAGCGACTGACGGCGGCCGCTGGAAACTGTTCCAATTCAACTACCCGAACGTCGGGCAATTCCAAGTATTACCAGCGAATGCGGACAATGCAACCGCTCTGAATAATGCATTCAGTTTGAATACAGATAGTAACGTCGCACATATCCCAAATAAAGCTTTGAATTTTGGGACAGCACTGAACATCACTACACCCGGTCATTATTATGGTGATGGATTTTATTCAGCGCTGAAGCCGACTGCTGGGTTTGGCGCCGGTAACAATAACATCCATATCGCACCAAATCCAGCGAATGCGTTCTATCTGACCGTGATGGAAAAGTTTGCTCTTGGCAGCCCGCTGACTGGTACACGCGTTGGTCTGGCTGGCATTTATATGGACACCAATGTTGCCGGGTCTTTCAATCCTAAGTTCACGCTGCGTGATACCGCTATTTTGCAAGGGTCTGGCGTTGCTTTCTTGGCGATTAATAACCCAGCGAACAATGTGAATGGCGGTATGTATTGCGCCAATCTCGAAAACAGTATGTTTTACGGCGGCATCAATCTACAAAATACTGGTGATTCAAACTGCATTCACAAAAATATCATCACTGGGACAAACGTAGGTATTTATGCATCCAATGTTTCGGGTGCATCATTGTTATCGATCGTGGATAACAATATCACCACAACCGGTGGCGTCGCGCAAATTGATGCCGGTTCACGTTTCAAGTTCTTGCGCAATAACTGCGAACAAACAGTAACGTTCACTGGTGGTGCAACCTACATGATGAATGTATCTGGTGGCAACGGCACCATGAACTTGCCGGAGATTCGCGGGAACCACTTCGGGCTGTTTTCAAGTGTGGTTAATTCCGGCTGTCTGTACATCAACAACACGCAAGGCGCACTTGTCTCTGAAAACACTTTCGTCAATTCGAATGCTAGCGCAGTAGCGATTGTCGTTGGCGCGACAGCGACGAATACGCGGATCGGTGCTAACAATTACGGGTCTGCCGTCACAACCAAGGTTACAGACGGCGGCATTGGAACGATGGGCGTGATTAAGCCGATCACGACATTTGCAAATGCTTGGGCGAATTGTCCGACTGCACCTACTGCATCTGGAAGATTCTATAAGGATATCCTCGGCACCGTGCATCTAGCAGGCGTTTTGAATGCCGGCACCATCACGCAAGGTACACTGATGTTCACGTTACCAGTGGGATTCCGTCCGGATCAACCGGGCCGTTTCTCGGTTGTGAGTGATAACGCCGGAACCTTGGTTCTCGGTGAAGTCCGAATTGACACGGCTGGCAATGTCACTATTTGGCATGGACAAAATACCTATCTGGCGCTGGATGGCATTTCATTCCCTGCTGCCGGCCTGGCCGATACTACTTCCGACCTATAAGGACTGCCATGATGCTCCTAATGCCAATCCGCCTACGCCTGTTTTTCATCTGGTTATTGTGCGCAATCGTCGTGCCGATTCTGATTATCGCGATGCTATTACAGGCGCTGTGGGGATCGACTACACGCGCTCAGAGCATGGCTGTTGCTCTGGACGAGTGCGGCAATAGCCTGCTCGGAGGCGATGCGCGAGAAACAATCAGCAAGCGTACTGGATTGGCATTAATAGCGGGCAAGCGATGGGGCAAGATCGCAGCACCATTCATTGATTCAATTTTCGGGCCTAACCACTGCTTGAATGCAGCTAAAGGGGATTAAATGGAAAATTCAGAGTCTGAAAATCATGCGGCGAATTTATTACGATTTTCTGCCATTGAAAAAGAACTAGCAGAAAATACGCGAATAACCAAGATGCTTGTTGAATCGACCTCAGACCTGTTGGAGATGTGGGGCGATGCCGGCGTATTCTTTAAATGGATGCGGAGATTTGGGGCATTACTTGTGTGGATCGGCAAGGTAGCGGCCGCTATCGCCGCACTGTGGGGAATTGGCCATTATTGGGGGCCGAAATGATGCTCGACCAATTACGCCAGATCATGCCGAATGCGAAACTGCGCGCTGCCGTCTTTATCGATCCACTAAATAGTTGCATGGATGAATTCGAGATCAACACGCCAATGCGTCAGGCGGCGTTTCTAGCGCAAGTGGGGCATGAGTCTGAACAGTTGCTCTATGTGCGCGAGTTGGCATCTGGTGCGGCCTATGAATGGCGCGCTGATCTTGGCAATACTCAATCAGGCGATGGCGTCAAATACAAGGGTCGTGGCTTGATTCAGATCACCGGCCGCAGCAACTATATCGCGCTGATGATGGCCCTGAATATCAATTGTATCGAACATCCAGAAGTAGTCGAACAGCCAGAGAATGCGTGTCGTTCGGCCGCGTGGTTCTGGTCACAACATGGGCTAAATGCATTAGCTGATGCTGGCGATTTCCTAACTATCACAAAACGAATCAATGGTGGTACAAACGGGCTTGCTGATCGGCAGGCATTGTATGCAGTGGCGAAGCAAGTTTTAGGAGTTCAATAATGGAAAAATTACGCGACTTTTTAACATATTCTGCTGACCGGCTGAAAGAGCCTAGTACCTGGCAAGGAATTGGTTTTATCGTAGCGCTGACAGGTTGTAAGCTAGGCGCTGGGATGGACTGGGGGCAGGCGGCCGGTCTAGGTGGCATTATCTCGGCTGCAATCAAGATGGTCTTTCCGGATCCTAAGCCATGATCGCCATTCTCGGCATCTTCAAGATTGTACCGAGCTGGTGCTGGTATCTGCTGATTATCGCTGGTGCCGCGTATGGATGCGACCTACATGGCCAGCATGTAGTACAAGCGCGCTGGAATGCATTTAACGTCGCGCAGGCCGTCAAGAATAAGGAAGCGATCGACAAGCGCGTTGAAGATAATACGCTTCTGAAAACCGTCCAAATTGGGACTAGCAATAATATTCAAAAGGCACATGATCATGAAATCGACCTACTTAATACTGTTCTTACTCAGTCTAAGCGCCTGCGCGTCGGCCCCTCCTTCTGTCATAGCATTGCCGGACAAACCAATACCAATAGCACCACCGGCGGCAATGGAGTCGATTCCTCCGGCCGGCTACTTCCTCCAGAAGTGGACGCAGCTGTTAAGTCGCTGATTTTGGAGACTGAGAAAGCGGCGGCAACAGGGCGTGCAGCTCAAGCATTCATTCGTGAGAATGGGATGGCGCCTTAGCTGCTGATTTTTGCGATTTATAAAGCGCAATAGCCGCCTCGATCTTGCGCACATCGTCATCAACTGCTTGATGTCCCTCTGGGCGATACCCTTTGTATGCTAAATGATATTGCATTGCCACATCTCTAGCAGCATCAAGTCCGATCTCAAGTGCTTCTAGGATTTGGGCGGTCATGATTAGATCCAGTGCATGTGACGTAAAACATATTGTACGCATTCCCATAGTAGGATGGTCAAAAGGCTGCTGCATATCTTCTCGGAAAAATTCATTGCGCTCTCCATTGCATCAAATAATAGTCATGGATCATAGTTTTGCTACCTTAGCGATGAGGGCGCGGCCAGCGTTAAGCAAGTCTTGTTCAAGACCACTCCAAGATGGTTCATCAATGTAAGTATAGAATTGATTAGCTGGTTCATATTTAAGCGCTGCCTTCATTATCTCTAATATTCTCTCATCACTCAGCACCGGAGCTGCTGGCGGCGGCGATTTCCGATGAATCAGACGCAGCGCAGCATTTGCAAGCGCTTGCGACCAGAAGCCGTTAGTCTTGTCAGAGGCCATCACTTCGATGTCTCTGATTATTCCAAGGTCGTGCTCAGTGAAAACTGGCACTACCAGCTCCTGCTGCGGCGCGGCCAGTGCGGCGCGTGCCTGCCATACTTCTAAAGCCATATTGTAATGTTCTTTAATATCATCAGAAGCGCGATTTTCAACTATTGCTCTCACACATAAAGGCCATTGATTGGCATACCACTCATCAAACATCTTCCGCTCTGCTTCAATATCAATATCCATTCATTCCTCCGAATTAGTTATTTGTCTTGCGGCTATTAGAACTTGCTCCGCATCTTCCATGCTGATTTGAAAATCCGAATCGCGATTTGCATGATCTGCAACTTTGGCTAAGAATGAGTATTCCAACTCCCACCCTCCGGCAACTTGATCCAGCTTAGCGATAGGCCATTCAATCTTCTTCGCTTCCAGCCTCTCCACCAACTCCACCATATCCCGCATCAGCGCATTCGACTTCTGCCCCTTGGCGTAGGATAGCGTTACCTTGTCTTCATCTGTAAGTGAATTCATGTTCTCGCATCCTTGTAGATTTTATTGCCGCATACAGGACAATTTAACTCGAAAAAATCGCCGTCACGTTGATCTGAACGGAGTTGTGCTTCGCGCTCGGTGAACGTAAAAATAGACTTGCATTTAGAACACATGCATTCATGCTCTTTTTCGGATGGAATAACACCTTTTCTGATTATCTTCACAATCAATCCTCGCTAAAATCGATATCAATATTGCGAATCCAGTGAATAACCACTTCTGCCGATTCGTCGAAATGCTCCATCAATACCTGAATGATTTCATTGCGAGGAATTTTCACTATCTCATCGGGGCTTGGACGCTCAATCGCAGCAATCCCTATATCCGCAGGATCAACCTCGTTTATCGTGCCGTCAGGTTGTTCCTCGAAGTATGGCACTTCAAATACCTCTTCCTGCTTCGGTGCGCTAGCCGCAATCAATAGCGCTTGCTCTGCTTCCAATGCAGCCCGTTGCTGGCGCAAATCTTCGTTTTCTTTCGCGAGCAGATCCTGGGCTTGTTTGAGGTCAAAAGCACGCTTGTCATCTTCCATTTGCCGGATGCGTGCCACACGATCGGCTTCAACCTTCGCGACGCGTGCAGCTTCAACGCGCTCGGCCTCGATCTGGTCACGCTGCTTTTGCAACTCAGCCGCTGCCGCCTCTCGATCGCGTTTCAGTTGCGCCTGTTGTTGCGCTAGTTCCTCGCGGTCTTTCTTGGCTTGGGCCTCGGTGGCTTCGCGCTCTTGCTGTTGGCGCAGAATTTCAGCCTCGGATGCAAATGTCGCTACATACAAGCCGTTAAGCTCTTTCAATGTTACAAATACTGCATCACTGGCATCTTTGACGAACTCCGCAAACTTATCTTCGGTAACGACAAAATCACCAAGAATTTTAATCATTGCTTTGATTCCGGCAGATGGCTTGCCAACTGCATCCAAAGCGATATTTCGGATATTGTTAATCTCAGACTGAATGCCATCAACCCGCACCCGTTCAGCCGCTATCAGCGCATCTTTTCGCGCCTGTTCTTCGGCATCAAATGCATCGCGCAGGCCAATGATGCGTGCTTCCTCTGGCTCGACAATGCCAATCAATCTCTTTTCTTCGGCTATTACAGCCTTCGAAAACGCCGTAGCGTCGTCTCTAGCCTCTTTTCCGGCCTTGGTGATATTGACGCGGGCAGTACGCAGTGTCATGCCAACGCGGTGCGCCTGGTCGCGTCCTGCTGCATTTGAGACGGTGATGATATCCGTGGATTGTTTAGCCAGTGCGATTAGTTCTTTTTCGTGCGTTGCTGTGCCGAGTGCAACCGCGGCGCGTTCTGGCAATGAAAGTTCGTGTGTCATGTTATCCCCTATGTTCAAGATTGATTAATGCAACTTGGTTTGCTAGATACTCACGTGCTACCAAAACTTTAGCCAACATCTTTTCTTCGATGGCCTTGTCACGCTTGATAGTGACGCGAGTAACGCGCAAAGCAGGATCAATATGGTCAACTTCATGCAATTCAATCTGCTCGTATCTGCGCAAGTCTTCAGGGGTCGTCACCATGCAGTAAGCCACCTCGAATTCGTCAACGTCCCACAGGTGCATATAGACCCGGCCTTGATAGTCGTAACCGGCCTTTTTTACCGTCGCCATTACTTCATCAACTGTAGCGGGAAACGTCGGCAGCGACCATGCGCATTTGATATCGATGATCTTCTTGTCAGGGATGATAATGTCGCATTCACCCGTCAAGATATCCGTGTTTTTACGCTCTGCGTTCTTGCTGTAGTTCGTGAAAAACACGTTGTTATAAAGCTCGATTGCATCATCTTCGCACTGCAAGCCCTTATTGAAATATTTGGTGTTGATGACCTCATTGAAGCCATACACAAATTCCTTTGCCATGCCGTTCAGAGCAGTCTTAGCGCCAACTGAAAGACCATCAGCGCTCTTACCCTCTGCCATTAACTCAGCGATACCACTTGCACGTATGCGGATCATTTCAAGCCTTTCTGTGTGTCATCCAACACGATTTGCTGATCTGGCGTAAGGTCGTAATACTTCCTGATTTCGGCCGCCGAGTACGTGCCAGCCTTGACGCTAGCAATGGCCTTGTCGAATGCCTTACCGCTGATGATTGGCAGCGCCTTGGTAGGTTCTGGTGATTCTGTGCCGATGCCATCATCGTCATCTTGAGCATCCTGCGTGGCAAGGCCGGTCGCCGCCAGAAGCGTATAACGTTGCAAATAATTGATTGCCGATGCCATCTGCTGAATGTTGTTCTTCTTTCCCGAATCATCGCGACTTGAATTCAGCGTCGTGCTTTCGCTGTGTCCGAGTTTATGGGTGAGAACACATGTTACATAAATCTGCGCATTGTCGCGCTGCTCAGTATCCCAGCGGTGGCTAAATCCATTGTCGGCCAAGCCTTTGATAATCGCCGTGGTGACATCGCCTAACGTGGCATGTTTGTAGCCGGTGAACGTGCCGTCCTTGTTCGTGTATCCGACCTGCTTAGTCTTGAAAATCTCAGGCGGATTACGCTTAAATTCGGCCATTGCCGCAACATAGGCTTTTTTGGCTTCAGCAGCGTCAAAGCGCTCTTTCATGTCCATCAGTTTCATTAGCTTATCTACGTCAAACTCTGGCGTTGACATGGCCTTGTCGATCATGCGCATCACGGCGCTTGAATCTGACGATGGAGCTTGTGCTATGTCATAGCGTTGCACATCAATTGTGACTAAATCGTTTTCCATGATTCCCTCAATTTTATTATTCGACGCTGAAACGAAAAAACCGTTATAGGTGCAACCCACTGCGGACACAGTGCCGATTTAACGGCTAGGGTTACACGTATAACGGTTTTCAAATCCGATGTGTCCGCAACGAATCCAGCAATCAGGATAATGCATCCTGCCAACATTTACAACAGCTTATTCAGCTTGGCCCGGAACATTCTGATATCGGCCTTGATGAGTTCGATGTGCAGCGAGTCACGAGCGGTAAGTAGCTGCTCGCACATGCCATTGATTGCATTACGGTAGTACCATTTACGAATTGTTTTGAACATGATGGCTCCCAATTGTTGATTGTTTTTATCCAGGCTTGTTCGCGAGCGATGATGATCGCATGCGCTTCGCGTATCTGAGATTCAGTCATGGCTTCCTTTCTTCGGGCAATGCGGGCAGCGAGAATCTGGCGCGATGCCTTCGCCAGTATCCAGACATGCAAGGCAGCTATAAGTATCTGAGTCATCTTCAATTTCTGGCGCATCAGGTAAAGGCATCCAGTGTGTAGGCTGACCTTGAGGGAATTGCATGCATGATACTGTGCCCCATGAGCGCCCAGGCATTGCATATTTATATCCGATGAATCCGGGATCATGTCCTGGCTGATCAACCTGATCACCTTCGCCAGCACTATATGATGCAATCTCCACGCCTTCACTGCCATTGATTAATACCTCGACACCTGGCTCAGGCAATTCCACATCAACGCTAATCCAATCACTCATAGAAAACTCCAACAATCAAAATTAAAATGCCCAAGATGATGAGAGCTATATCGGGATTGTTATTCAGGAGGGAGAAAAAGCGTTTCATTTAATCTCCCCACGCATCAAGTTCGCATAAAGCCGCTTCTTCTGGCGTGTCCGATGGCATGCAAGATTCTTGTTCGTTTTCGTAGATAACGTCTGCCAAGTCTGTCGCCAAGACATCATCGAAATCAGGCGCTAGGCGAAGCAATTCAACCTTACATCTTTCTAACCATTCTTCTTTTGTGAGCTCCATCTTGTTTCCCATTTAGTTGATAATTGAAGTCAATCCGATGAATCGACAGTCTCAACGAATCCGCATTTCTTGCATGTGTATTTCGTGAGACAGCGACCGACGTTTTCTTCTATTGATTCGTGCTGACAGCCAAATTTGAAGATGCTTAATTTGCCGCCGTGAGACTCGCCAATTAAGGCGAATCCGCAATCTTGCGGCATGAAGAACATACGCACATCGCCGATGGCTGTCCTTGACCATGCAGTAGCGAATGGGCTATACCAGAAGAAAATAGATTTAGCAAATTCCTCATGAGATATCTCTTTCCATCCGAAAGGAAGAGCATCACATCCATAACCATATTTTGGATGGGAAGATGAAGTTATTTCGCCACCCCAATATTTCTCTATCGCCTGCTCGGCGGAGAGATTTTTTTCAGTTCCCACAATGTAAAATAACATTTTCATTCCTTTTGTTTGAAGTTGGCAACCAGGCTATCTTCATTTTTGTACGATGATGCTAGCTCGACTTCGCTAGGACAATTCGGGAGCGGGTTCTAGCCGTCCAATTCCGATCATGTGGTTGCCAACAAAGTAAGGGGATGGGCGTTAATCCATCTATACGCTCGGCAATGGCTGATGCCTATCAGATAGGGCTTATGCTGGCACAGTCGCCACAACGGTCTCTCACCGATACATCAAGGTGTCAGTATCAACCCTTGAATACGCCATCCACGACATCCAGACTCACTGGAAATCCCTTACTTTGTTGACTCTGGCTTCCCACCAGATCGCCGCATTCTCCGTGCGGTCGGACTCCCTGATTATTGGTTGATCGATTACGTCGATCAGGCGGCCGCACCAAGGCGCATTACGGTGCATCTTTACTGCTTCAATTCCATCAATTTCAATTCAACCGATCCAGATTCGATCCATCCTTCGCCATCTTTCCGCAGCAGCTTAACGTCGATACCGGAATGCTGCCATTCCTTCGCTTCCTTGATATTTGGATGGAAAATAGTCTCGACCTTTCCGTGTACCAGTTCCTCGGTCTTGTAGTTCATTGGATGCATATTTGATCCCAAAGAACAACGCGACGAATTCCACCTTTATTGAGCGGCCCGAAATTCCACATGTCCATGTAGCCAGCGCCAAAAGCGCCAGACCATTCCGGTACATACAAGTAGCGATGAACTCCGAATGCTTTCATTTCGTTCTCCGTAGTTGTTTGAGTTAAGCCAAATCAATTTCTGCACATGTTCTTACAAAATCTTTTGCTTCTTTCATGCTTCCCGCCGCAAAAACCGTGTCCTTGAACAATCCTCTTACTGTAACAAAGTATCCGTATGGCTTCTTTGCAATCCATGCATAGTGCTTACGACCTATTTTCGCTTCAGTATCTATTAAAGACTGCTTGGAGAATTTCAGTTCCGTATCCATTTTGTTCTTCCATGTGTTCACTGCTTGGATTGAACTATAGTTGCAGACGAATTACATGTCAAGCACATTTGTGCATATTTCCTGGAATCACCCATTGCACATATATGCTTGACTATGGATTGTAAATATCCTAGAATTTGAAGCATGGACACGAAACTTGAATACGTTCTGGCAGAACTAAATCGCCGAGAGGGTCAGCTGGAGACTGTAGCTGATGGAGCCAATGTAAGCAGGCGCACAATTGGGTATCTGCTTCATTCTGATAGGGACATTAGAGCAAGCACACTGAACAAGCTTTATCAGTACCTGAAAGAAAATCAGCGTAAGAAAATACTTGTAAAGGATTCGGAATGACCAATGACGAAGCAATGGCCTTCCCCATAATTTTTCTAGTCATCATCGCAGCAATGATCTTTCTAATGCTTTGGCTGATTCCTTCGGATAAGGGAGATAAACAATGAATGTAACTCAGTGGTTTTCAATGCGCGATGCCCCAATAAATATTGGGGTTTATCAGGTCATCGATAGATTCAACATGACTTGGTTTTCACTTTGGAATGGTGCTCAGTGGTGTCTGGTAAATTTTCATTTTGAGAATGCTTCCAAGGCTACCTGTCAAAGTGTGGACTGTTATGGCGGATTCATTGTTGGCTGGCGCGGGATGTTGAAATGACTGACCGCCCGAAGTTCGTCGAGCGCAAGATAACTTTGTCCGGGTCGCTCCAATTGGATACCGCGATGAATCTATTGCGCAACCTGCCGATCGATAAAGAGCGGCCGCTTGAGCTAGTGGTTCGTGAACTGGTCAAGGTTCGCGGCCTTGATGCAAATGGACTGTACTGGAAACGGCTAACAGAAATTGCAGAGCAAGCCTGGTTCAACCGCAAGCAGTTCAGTAAAGAGGTTTGGCATGAATATGCACGTCAAAACTTGATGGCCGATCCAGTCATAATTAAAGATGGCAGCGTAATGTCAAAGTGGGTCGAATCGCCAGATGGTAGTTCTGTAGTCGTTTCAACTACGCTACTTGAGAAAAAATTCTTCGCTGATTACATAACCGCAGTCGAAGCATTCGGCGCAAGCCTTGGCGTGATGTTTAGTGCAAACCCTAACGAACAAAGGATGATGCGGTGAACGAAATCCAATTTCAGATATTGCGCTCTGCCGTCAATCTTTCGCGCAATTATGGCATTCGCACTTTGCCGACATTGGTAGATCGGCTGAAAACAATCTATCCTGAAATGGAAGAAGATATCAAGGTCGCTATTTCAACATGGTCTGATTACGTAAAAAATTCAGGCAGTCTGAATAACATAGGGAGAAAAGAAGAATGAAGTCCGTAACTTATGACGAAACGAAATATGTGTTGGTCCCGCTAATTCCAACCGTCGATATGATGGTAGATGCTCGCGTATATAATGCGCGCGCTGGCGCTGATGCAACAATCCAAGGGGAATATTGCGCCATGCTGGCCGCCGTACCCGAATCACTTTCTGGCGGCAGTGGCGAATTTAGAAGCGTTACTGGTTTGTATGGTATCGCCCACGGAACTGAATTATTCACTCATCCCACCCCTGATCCCGCAGCCATCATCCGAGCGACGATTGAGGCGGCTGCTAATGTATGCAATGAGAAAGCACGAAAACATTCTACTATGTTCGAGCACCCCGATATGTACGCCGCCGATGGATGCGCAAGGCTTATCCGCGCCCTTTCCGTAGAGGCGATACTGGCCGGCATGGAGGGTAAATGAATGGCCTGGTCAATCAGCAATGCGATGATGAAGGACTACGAGAACTCGCGCTCTTCGCGGGAGCAGGCGGCGGCATCCTCGGAGGCCATTTGCTCGGATGGAGAACAATCGTCGCTGTCGAATACAACGCCTATGCCAGATCAGTATTACTGGCCCGACAAAACGACGGAACACTCCCGCCTTTCCCGATTTGGGATGATGTGCGCACCTTTGACGGCAGACCATGGCGAGGTCGTATTGACGTGGTTTCGGGAGGGTTTCCCTGTCAGGACATTAGCGCAGCAGGAAAAGGCGCGGGACTTGATGGAGCACGAAGCGGACTCTGGGGAGAAATGGCAAGGATCATTCGCGAAGTACGACCCAGATTCGTTTTCGTGGAAAACAGCCCAATGCTCACTTCTAGGGGGCTCGGAACAGTTCTTGGAGATTTGGCCGAGATGGGGTTCGATGCTGAATGGGGCGTCATATCTGCGGCAGATACCGGCGCTCCCCATTTGCGCGAGCGAATCTGGATCGTGGCCAACAGTTTGTGCCAGGGACCACAAATATCCGGGACGGTCAAGATTGGACCGAACAGGCAGCAAATCCGGGGAAGTTCTTCCTCAGGCCATAGGTGGCCCGCTGAACCCAGATTGGGCAGAGTGGCTCATGGGATTGCCCATAGGGTGGACAGAATTAAAGCCATTGGTAACGGCCAAGTTCCAAGAGTGGCAGCAACAGCATGGCGGATTCTAAAACCATGACCCCATCCCCAAAGCCAAAGAAGCCGCCAAAGCCAAAAGGTAGAATCAAATAATGAAACGATCCGGATTTGTTCGCAAGCCTCTGACGGATTATGTGCCGACCGATCCGAAGCGGTTAAAGATGCCTAAACGCTTGACTTCTAAGCAGCGGGCGGTTACTTCAGAGGAAAAGATGTTATGGGATCGCATGGCGAATCGAATTGGCTGCATCGCCTGCGCGCTGGATGGTAATCGTAATATGCATGTCTCGATCCATCATATGGATGGCCGCACAAAACCAGGTTGCCATACAAAGGTTCTTCCGTTGTGCGCAGGGCATCATCAAGATGGTACTGGTAATGATAAATCGATGATAGCAGTGCATCCCTACAAGGCGCGATTTGAAGCCCGATACGGCTCTCAAAATGAATTGTTAGACATGGTAATGGAATTATTAGAAAACGATGACTAAAAGCCCGATTGAAGCCACATTTTCATTGCATTGCAAAGCCTATGGCTTGACGCCAGAAGCTGAGTATAAATTTCATCCGTTGCGCAAATGGCGTTTTGATTTCGCTTTCCCATCGCAGATGGTCGCTGTCGAGTGTGAAGGCGCCGCATGGACTGGTGGGCGCCATACACGAGGATCTGGATTCATTGCAGACATGGAGAAATACAACGAAGCCGCAAAACTTGGCTGGTTGGTCTTTCGTTTTGACGGCGATTCAGTCAAACGTGGTGATGCCATCAAATTCATGCTTTCAGTTTTACAAACTTAGGGAGGAATAAATAATGGGTCAGCCTTTGGAGAAACGCAATGAGATGCACGACATACGATCGGCCATCCGTACAGTGCTATTGCAAAATCCGCAGGGGCTTGAATATCGCGAGCTTCTGCCGAAAGTTCGCCCTCTGGCTCCTAAAGCTCTTGACGAACAGATCAAGCGCCAGGTATTCAAGATGCAATTCACTGATTTAAGAATTGACCTATTTAATCCTCGGCGCGGTGTTTATTTCCTGGTTGGCACGGATGAAGAGCCTCCAGAACCTGCGCACGTGAAATACAAACCTCGGCCCCCCGTAGAGCCAAAAGAAGAACCTGACCTTGATATAAGGCAGCGCATAGTTCCGTTTGAGCCACTCCAGCATTTCCTATCCGGCCCGATCAAGTCTCCGATGGAATGGAGCGTGGATTGCTTGGCTCAAGCTACTGTTTAAAACTGGTCTCCGCATCCATTATGCGGCATAACGAAAGGGAAATATGATTCAACCTACAATTGGTCGCGTGATTTGGTTTTACTCTATTGCGCATGGTTGCCCCGATGTCATTAATCCTCAGCCATATCCTGCATTTGTCTGCTATGTGCATGGCGATCGCATGATTAACGTCGCTGGCTTTGATAGCACTGGCGTTCCATTTGCACGCTCATCGGTAACTCTTCTACAAGACGATGACACAATCCCGCTTTACCGCGATTATTGCACCTGGATGCCATATCAGGTGGGTCAAGCCAAGAAAGCCGAATAATGAACCCACTGCACTCGATACATGAGTCTGTACGAGGCGAACGTAACAAGTATATGCCACGGCCTAGGCCGGCAGGAATGGATCGCGCCAGCGTTACTTCTGAACAGCGTGAAGTACTGGAAAGTATAGCCTTAGGCATATTCACGGACATGACGAATTCCGGGTGCAGTCTTCAGGAAACACTTGCGGCAATTTATCTATCTGGCATTAAACATGCTTTATCACCGATGTAAAAATAACCATGTGATTATCCACATACATCACAAGCCGTCCACGCGACGGCTTTTTCTTAACCGGCGCAGAGTTTCGGGGATTTATAGCATGGGTTGGTGTTGTTCTGAATAAATAAATATTTTTTATTTGTGCATTGATCCCCTTGACTCTATGCAACAGTATTGTAAAATTTATCTGTGCTTGGTCGCACCCAAATCAGTAAGGCTTCACATACATCCTGGCGGGTACTGGCCCGTTCGACCAACCCTTACCGGGAGGATGTAGGTGAAGCCTTTTTTCGTCTAGGGATAACAACAAAAATGCTTACCCATCAAGAAAAAGCCATGCGCCATGCAAAGGCTATCAAGAATTTACCCACCCAAGAAAAGAAGCGCGAGTATGCGCATGTTCTCTGCCAATACCTGATCGCTATTCTTCGGGACAGGAATCATGGCCGGTGAATGGATAACCCTCCGCACAGGGATTATGGAGATGCCTAAATTTTGGTGCATCGTGCGCGATACAAAAACAACTGAGGCAGACGCCTTTTTAGCAATTTACCGTTTAGCGGCATGGTTTAAAACGCATGGCAAGCAGGGGAAAATGAAAACTGTTCATACGCTTGTAGATCGTTTTGTTGGCATCGAAGGATTTTCTGTTGCGATGCAAGCGCAAGGCTGGCTAAAGAATGAAAATGGTATTTTGACGTTGAGCGGATTTTGCGATGTAAGTGCAACGCGCAAAGGACTCGGAAAGAAAATTCGCGCTTCCATACTTTCTTCTGGAAAGTGTGCTGCATGTGGTGCTGTCGATAATCTTGTGGTTGATCATATCATCCCTGTTGCGCGTGGTGGTTTATGTGAAAGATCGAATCTTCAAGCTCTTTGCCAGCCATGCAATATATCAAAAGGCAAAAAATTACCTGAAGAGTGGCGAGGCAGAAATGGCTAGTCCTTGGTTGCGGCTTTGGTCAGATATGCCGAATGACCCAAAATTCAGGACTATTGCACGAATTTCAAAACAGTCTATCAGTAGCGTGATCGCAGTCTATGTCCATATGCTTTGTTGCGCATCGAACGCAACCGAACGCGGGAGAACGCAAGGGTGGGACGATGAAGATATTGCGTCTGCATTAGATATGGATTGTGCAAGTATCACAGCAATTCGTGATGCAATGGAGGGAAAATTGATTGAAGGAGATTGGCTGACAGGATGGGACAAACGCCAACCGAAGAAAGAAGATGGCGCTGCTGAAAGAGCTAAAGAGTGGCGAGAAAAAAAAGCAGAAGAAGAACGCAACCGAACGCAACCGAACGCAACCGAACGCCAAGAGATAGAGGAGAGGAGAGGAGAAGTAGAAATAGAGGAGATAAGTTCAAAAGCTATTGTCCCCAGCGAAGCTGATGACGACGCGGCCACCATTGCAAAACCTGAAAAGCCGGATTGCCCTCATCAAGAGATTATCGCTATCTACCATGAGGTTTTGCCTCAGTGTCCGCGCATTCGAGAATGGACGCCGGCCAGAGCTACGCAATTGCGAACGCGATGGAATGAAAATTCTAGCCGTCAGAATCTGGATTATTGGAGACAATTTTTTGAATACGTGGCGCAATGTGATTTTCTTGTCGGGCGCGCTGGAAAGACTCCATTCTTTGCCGATTTGGAATGGATGACGAAAATTGCAAACTTTACAAAAATAAGGGAGCAGAAATATGAAACGAGGACCACATGATTGACGGACAGGAAAGCCCGCACAGTACGGAATCTGAACAGGCCGTGATTGGTGCTCTGCTTCTGGACAATGACGCGGTAGACCGTATTGGTGATTTGCGGATAGATCATTTTTACGTTGCGGATCATCGAACTATATTCGGAGAGATACTGCGCCAGGTGGTGGCATCTAAAGCTTGTGATGTAATTTCAGTATTTGACCAAGTACGCGATAAGATCCCCGAAGTGCTGATGTATTTGAATTCGATCGCACAAAGTACGCCTAGCTCTGCCAATATCGCTCGCCATGCTGAAATTGTTCGGGATCGGGCATTGCGGCGAGGATTGATTGCAGAAACGTCAAAAATGGCTGAGATGGCGTTTAATCCAGTTGGTAAGACAGCCGGTGAAGTTCTGGACTTAGCTCAATCGGCAATTGCAGCGCTTGCCGAAACACGGGCAGTCCGCGAACCGATCCGCGCAAGCGATGCGATGGTAAGCCACTGCGAAGTCTTGGAAGGACGCATAGATAAGAAATTTCGCGGGATTGCTACGGGCTTCGAAGATATTGATGCTTTGCTGACTGGAGGCCCGAATCGCGGCGCATTGGTGATTATCGGGGCACGCCCATCAATGGGTAAAACGGCGCTTTCGCTGAATATTTCGATCAACATGTCACATAACCATAGCGTCCTTTTCTTGTCGCAGGAAATGCAGCGTGGTGAATTGTTGGATAGAGCTATTGCCAGCATGGGGCAAATATCGCTTTCCTCTGTCATCTTGGGCGATATGGATAACGATGATTGGAATCGGTTTTCTGCGGCTAACGCGAAGCTGGTCAATATGAATCTTTATATCGATGATCAGCCGGCACTTACGATTCTTGATGTGCGATCAAAGGCAAGACTGGTCAAGCGTAAACATGGTCTGGATGCAATCGTGGTTGATTATTTGCAACTCATGTCGGGCGAAGGCTCTAATCGAAATATGCAGATTGAGGAAATCAGTCGCGGTTTGAAAGCACTGGCTAAAGAGTTGAATGTGGTGATTTATGCACTGTCGCAGCTTTCGCGTAATGCTGCCAACAAGAGCCGTCCGCAGCTTTCAGACCTGCGCGACTCTGGCGCCATTGAGCAGGATGCGGACATTGTGATGTTCGTACACCGGGCCGAAGTTGACGATCCTAGTACGCATATGAAGGGGTTTGCGGACGTATTCATTGCGAAGAATCGGCAAGGCCGAATTGATGATGTGTTGCTTGAGTATGAAGGCATGTACACACAGTTCAAAGACACACGTAGGCATCGGCCAGTCCCGAAAGCAGTCCCAGAAAGAAAGCCGACAAGTTTGGCTAACCATTTGTAAAACATCGCGCATCACATGGTCAAATGGAATTTTAAAAGCTAGGGAGGGGAGGAAATAAAAGTTGTGATTGGTAAATTATGTGCTATTCTTAGCACATGAAACGCACAAACTTTTACTTTCCAGAAGGGCTGATCGAGCGCATCAGACTCGCAGCGAAAAAAGAAGGACGCTCCATGTCCGAATTCATCCGTCGCGCCATCGTCGCGGCGCTGGAAAAACTTAAGCTGTAATCAAGGGGAATGCTATGTTCAAATTTTTGAAAAGGAAGTCAAAATCCGAGGATGATTTGATCCGCATGATGGATGCAATCATGGCTGATAAATCGAAGGATTTAACGAAGGCAGCGCTACCGATTGGCCGCTGTATTGGCGGAGATTTTGGAATGGCAAAATCGGGCAATCATGGATACGCAGTAATAAAATAAATCAAGGGGAAATACAAATGCTTATCGAGATCAAAAATCGCTGTACTGGCAATGTTTTATTCGCGCATACCGTGGAAGGAAATACTTTAGCCATTACGCTTGCAATGGCGCTTGAAGCGCAGAAAAACGGCGGTGCAGACCTGCGCGGTGCATACCTGGGCGATGCAGACCTGCGCGGTGCAGACCTGGGCGGTGCAGACCTGCGCGGTGCAGACCTGGGCGGTGCAGACCTGGGCGGTGCAGACCTGGGCGGTGCAGACCTGGGCGGTGCAGACCTGCGCGATGCAGACCTGCGCGGTGCAGACCTGCGCGGTGCAGACCTGCGCGGTGCAGACCTGGGCGGTGCAGACCTGCGCGCTGCAGAGCTGAGCGGTGCAGAC
>Ga0210384_10000676_pt1 | contig 51034 bp, 77 predicted proteins | sample IncBWH2MmetaG_FD_160574 | JGI IMG/M metagenome (GOLD analysis project Ga0210384, IMG submission 160574) | Forest soil microbial communities from Barre Woods Harvard Forest LTER site, Petersham, Massachusetts, United States - Inc-BW-H-2-M | ecosystem: Environmental > Terrestrial > Soil >... | reverse complement strand
CGCAAAAATCATTGCAGTGAATCAGGAAGCTTTTGATGTTTTCATGGTTCTTTGCAGTGGGAAGTTTGCAGGTCAGTTGATTATTCCTTCTGGGGTTGAAATATCGGCCCCGGCGCTGGCAAAGTGCGGCAATGTGTATGTCTACGAAGGAGCGAGTTTCACGGTCCCGGTGCTAGCAAAGTGCAACGATGTGGTTGTCCGCGAAGGAGCGAGTTTCACGGTCCCGGCGCTGGCAAAGTGCAACAATGTGTATGTCCGCGAAGGAGCGAGTTTCACGGTCCCGGTGCTAGCAAAGTGCAACGATGTGGTTGTCTACGAAGGAGCGAGTTTCACGGTCCCGGTGCTAGCAAAGTGCAACAATGTGGTTGTCTACGAAGGAGGTAGTTTCACGGCCCCGGCGCTGGCAAAGTGCAACGATGTGTATGTCCGCGAAGGAGCGAGTTTCACGGCACCTCAACTAAAAAGGAAATGATTGTGAAACAGATAATACAATCAATGATCCGATTATTGAGTGCGCGTATCTCAATAAAGTATGCAAATTGGCGCACTTGGCGTAAATTAGCACGGCTGAATCGTGCGCATATGCAATCAGATTATATACTTGGCGAATCAGCCCCTGGTATCGATGTAAGTTTGATTATCAGCGGAATTGTAATTGCTATCTGTGCGATTACTGTCTTGTACGTTGCTAATCATTGAGGAAAATATGAATACTAGCGAATCATTAACATCATTTTTGCCAGCTTTCTTAGAGGCTCAAAAACAAATAACTTTTGCTATTAAGGATTCTGTAAATCCGCACTTGAAATCAAAATACGCGGATTTGCCATCAGTAATCGATGCCGTCAAAATAGCTTTAAATAGCAATGGCATAGTTTTTATGCAAAGCCCTGGTAAGACGTCAGATATGCATATAAGCCTTGTTACGCGGCTAATGCATAGCTCTGGTGAATGGATTGAGAGTGAGCTTACTATGCCAATAGTGAAAAATGATCCGCAGGGATTTGGATCGGCACTAACTTATGGTAGGCGCTACTCATTAGCAGCAATCACTGGTCTCTATCAAGATGATGATGACGGACAGAAAGCAACGAATACTAAGAAGAAAGAAACGATATCAGGAACTGACGGTGCATTTGAAAAACTTTCGCCCACAAATCAGCATAAACTTCTTGGAATCAGGGATGAGCTTGACGCGCTTTTCTCAGATTCGAAAGACGATGAACTATTCAGTTTATGGCACGGAATACCCTCTCAAGAGGAAAAGATAGCCCTATGGTCTTTGATGGGTAGTAAAATCAGATCACATATCAAAAAATTAGACTCAGTAAAACGTAAAGCAGCATAATCATCGCTAACGTCGATCTTGCATAACCGGAGGATGGCATGCTAACTCTCTTTTTTATCCTTGGGATTTTCCTGTTAATAGGCTATCTTGTGATATGCGGCATTAATCATCCTCCGCATTATAAGGAAAAATGAAATGGAAACTATTTCTGTATCTCCTACCTTTTACATGGATGGGAAAAGTGATCTTCTTTCTCAGTCATTGCGTGACCAAGGCCATATGACACGGACTATGACATATGATAAAAAAGACCCTATTGCATACGCTGCATGGGTTCGGTCACGCAAGCCAGAAATGCAAGTGAAGAGATTACAAAATGAAGAGGATTAAGCATTACTCATTCGGATCACTCAGTCTGACAATTGATCGTGATTATGCATCTTGGGTTAGGTTTTGGCGCATTGGTCTGTATTTCTATAAGTCTCGCTTTGGGCCGAGAATTTTCAGAATAAAATTCCGATATATGAAGTACATTGAAATATTCGGTTTTCGTGTTCAATACCTATGGATGCCAAAATGAGAACTGCTCTTAGGATTATATCTTTTATTGCTTTTCCTTTAATTGTTCCTCTGGCTTTATTGTGTATAGCATTCGCCAGTCTTTTACTTCTCATATGGAATGTGATATATGAAAACTCGAATCGAACTTGAGCTTGAATTAATCAATGAAATGGAGAGGCTAGTAGCCGCACTTGCTAAGCTTCAAGCGCTCCTACTAATTCAAAAAGTACATGCCAGAAAGTAGGACATGAAAACTAATCGAGGCCACGAATTAGCCAAAGAACAGAAAGACCGTCGCATGAAAGTTCAAAGAACTGCTATGCTTAACCGACATGAGAGATTGCAGAAAGAACATGTTAAATTTAACGGCCCTGCTATTATGCGTAGCCAAATAACTATAGAGGATGATCGTAATTGGCTGCAAAAAATATTTGGCTCTTTCACGATTTAAATTCAAGGAGGAAAAATGTCTACTTCGCCTACCAGTATCTATCTCACACAGTTTATTGGACAAACTTACGATCAAGCGGATCAAGGGTCATGTGTTCCTAATGCAATGATGACATCAATCAATTTAATTGAACAATTGCAGGGTAAGGCCACATTCAACGGGTCACGCGATTTTGTTTATTGGAACGGCCAAGAGGACATCCTTCATCACTCCATACCTTACGGCACAATAACATCGCAAGTGCTGGCAGACTTAGAAACAAAAGGCGTAGCTCCAGAATCCATGTGGGCATACAACGATACAAATGCAATGACAAAAGCGCCGGACGCAGTGTACCAAGAAGCCGCCAAGCACACCATTACAGGTTACGATGCAGACTTGCTAGCCCCTTGCCAGCAGAACTATGTCATGCTGGATTGGATTATTGGGGAGTTAAAGCAAGGAAAACCGGTGCAGATGGACTTCAATGCTAAGGATTGGCTGACGTGGGAACACGGCCCATTAAACACGCTGCACGCTGCAAACTCCCCAAGTTCCGGTCTGCTTGGCGGCCACTGCGCAACTATCATAGGGTACGATAAAGGTTTGGACGCCTCCCAAGCGAACCCGCTAGGCTCCTTAATAATCCAAAATTCATGGGGTACTGGTTATGGAGACAATGGGCTAGAGGTTATCCCGATGAATGAGTTCCCGGGTGACTGGAGTCCTGTCAACCACATGGCTAATGTTTGGGAACTGTATGCAATAAGCGGTTTTGAAGGCGTGAATCAGACTTACTCCGTAGAGTCTGCCAAAATAGCTCAGTTGTACGCGATAGAAATGCGTAGGCTGCCGGAAGCAGGAGGCGAGAAGTTTTTTACAGACTTGTTAAAAGCAGGTACGTATTCTGCCGACACTATTGCTCAATCCATGTGGAATTCGCCAGAAGCCCAAGCTATCCACGCTGGAGAAACTAATAAGCAGATAGTAGATGATATGTTTCATTTTGTGCTTGGACGGGATGCCGACGCAGCAGGAGAAGCTTTTTATACTGCCAAACTTGACGCTGGTATGAATGCAGGTACACTCTATTCCCAAGTAGCAGATTACGTAGCCAATTTAACTTCTGGTGGTGACATGGCGGCGCATGATTATCTATTGAACGAGCAAGATATGGGGCAGTACTACAGCATTGCCATGCAAATAGACGGCACTCACATTGATTTAGCACGGTCTACTCTTAATCAGGTAACTTCAGATGCCAATCAATGCCAGATAGTGAAAGTCGGAATTGCGTCACATTTACCGCAACACTGGAATATTCATTCTTAAAGGAGCTAATATGAACTGAAAATAACTTTACAGGCATATCAAACATATTATTGAAAGCCCAAATAGTCTTGGGCTTTCTCTCTGTAAAGTACTAATTTTCGGGCAATTGGCGTAAAATACGAAGAATTATTTACAAGGATAATCAATCATGCGCGCACAAGTTACAGCAGCAATATCCTCCGTCACGACAACGCCACCAGTCCAAGTAAGCTACGATGGGTACTTCAATCTAGGGTTTGGCGTGGTTATTACTGGCACTGCGACATTTAAAGTGCAACATTGCTATGACACCATAGGGGACGGAACTAACGGCACTGTGACGGCCGCAAATGCGACATGGTTCGATCATCCTACAGTAACAGGTAAAACAGCAAATACGGATGGTAGTTATGTTCAGCCGATACAATATGTCCGCCTGAATTGCACTGCATGGACATCGGGAACCTTGGTTATGACGGTAGTTTCTGCGGGAAGATGACCCTGAGTGGGCCGGGGAGTCGCGCAAGCGGCATCATTTAGCTATAGCTGAATAGCAGTCCATCATCAGCGACCGCAACGCGAAGGCATATGCTAGTCGGATTCGCCACTATTCCCACTTGCCGAAGAAATAAAGCTTCCAAGTGAAATGAGACTTAAATCTATGGTGCATAACCTTTGCGATTAAAAACGGGATCGCAAATACCCATACAATATGCCAAACAAACGCACCGAAGAAGGCGCATAATAAGTTTGTCAGTACCGCGTCCATAGATTGTGCATATCAGTTTTCATTTCAACGGAATGCCAGTTAATCGCTCTGCTTTTTTCTTTACTTCTAACAGCCTATCATCGACTCTTTCAGAAATCGTTATGATGGCAATTTTATGCTTCTTCTTCGGCACATCGCAATTAATCAAGATGAAAATAATTGTAGTGACCCATGCGCAATAAAGTATAGCCAGATTCAGTCGTGCCATTATTTTTCATCTTTATTTAACTGCTCACGCATGCCGTTATAAGCATCAATGCAAATGTCTAAATTCCGCACGTTGTCTTGATATCTTCCGGCGAAGTCGAGAATATCAGCAGAAACTTCTGGCACAAGCTCGGATCGCCCTTCATTACTTCCGTGGGAAGCGGAGGAACTACTATTTTGTTTGGAGTTTCCACCCTCACAATTGGCACCCCCAATGGTACGGACTGACATGCGCTTAAGACCAGCAGCATAATCAGCCACAAGTTTCTGACGTTCTTCTTTTGCATCTTGTAACTCCTTGGCTCTTAATGCAAGTTGATTGCTGAGATTTTGGATTTCCTGCTGCGACTGCGCAATGGCATTGTTGGCAGTAATTAATAGGCGTTCTGCCTTTTCATTTGCGATAGATTGTTTTGCATCATCTTCTTTGCGTGCTTCATCATATCCTTGCTGAACTAGCGATTTTTCCCATTTGTGGAAACGATGTTCTCCATAAGCAAGAGCTGAAAATAAAGCCAATACGGCGATTAATTTAAATCCATCTTTGGCTAAAAAGCTCAGCAAAAATACTGGCATATTATTCCTTATGAAGGCAATCGATCTTTACGTTCGAAGTTCTCTCGCCCATCAAAACTATTGTGTACAAGAACTTCATCATCGTCTTTATCATCAGTTACAAATGGATGACATTTGCAATTAAGGAATTCATGAGGATATAAATCATCATCAGGAATAACTTGTGGAAGACTATGCGTAAAGGTAAAAACAGACCATGTCATTTACATTACTCCGGTCTGCATTGCTTGTGCAAGCCGCTCTGCACGTTGTCCTACTTGATGCGCCCATGCTGAATTTCTCATTCCGTTTGCCGCTCCTAAATAATCACCTAATTGGATTGCGCCTAACGTATTGTGGAATTCTAAGAGTGTATGAATGCCCATATTAAAGGCCATATTCGCTAGGATGCGCTGCCTTACTTCATCCAATGAAGACCACCATGGTAGATTATTATCAAGCGCAGAAAAAATATTTTTTAAATCATCGCTGAGAATGTCATTTACCTGATCGTCAGTCAAAGGATAAATTTCATTTACTAGAGGATTCGCGATCATATTGTGACCAACGCCGACAGTTTTGATGCCTTTACTGTCCAGATAAGGGGAATAGCGTACACCCTCATCTCTACGAAGTTCCTGAATCAGTAATGTTATGTCCATTTTCTTCTTTCTTCTGTTGCCTTAACAGGCGTGCTATCAGAATTGCTCCTACAGCGTATTTAAACCAACCTGGAGGGAAATATTGCTGAATTTGAGGGATATACTCATATGCCATAGCTAATACTCCGGTAATCGTTGTTACCTGAACACTGAGGAACTTATGCGCTTTTTTCCATTCGTCTATTAGCATAATATGCCTTTCTATCCTACAATGATTCTTACTCATATTATAGGATTTCATCTTACAATGAAATTGCCAGAATACAAGCAAGATAAGGAATTTTTCAATTATTCAGAAAAAGGCGATTTCAAATGTCCCTTAATCCTGATATCGTCAATCGGTGTACTTCTGTTCATCTTCAATATCATAGGCACAATGATTCGCTTACTGTGATTGATCCTCAGTACCTTGTAATCCCATTGTCGCATTATTCATCAATGTCTGTAAGCCACTTTGAATCCTAGGTGAATTTGGCTGTTGTTGCTTTATCATATAGTTAATGAAATCAGGATTGAGAAGCAATTTTCTCGCCGCGATATTCCCGCCCAATAGGCCCAAAGCACCACCAGCGGCAACGCCAGGATTGGAGAATAGGTTAGACAAAATTCCTCCCATTCCTGCTGCTGCCATGACATTCCCTCCCGTACCAGAAGGATTTGCCCATATTTTAGAAGCGTCCCGTAACATGGATGCGCCTTTAGCTACATCCTGAGTTCCGCTGTTGATATTTTCCGATCCATGGAATCCAGAAAATAGTGCCTGACGCCCAGGCTCGCCTAATTTATTGTATTGAGTCAAATACGTTTCAGGAGAAAAAACATTTCCTGTATTATCTTGCTTTCCTGGCGAGGCAAGTCCCATTTGATCCAAGATGGTACTTGCGATAGCTGACCTAGTATCTGGCGTGATACTTTTTTTAACCGCATTCATCGTGGTTACATTACCCGGCGCAGCACCTACATATGCGCGATAGGCAGCTTCTGGAGAAGACATATCTGCTATTGGCTGCAATTTCTTAACCCTATCCATCGCTGCTGAATAAAAATCATTTGACCGATTCCATGCATTGCTCGCAGGTGTTTGTGATGGCGACAATGGACCAGTAGACGCTTGCACCATTTGCTGTTGGCCTGTTGGAGTCTGCGCCGATGCTTCCAATGTAGATAATTCTTTCATCTCACTAGGCGTCAAAGTATCCTGCGCTCTTAATTCTCCCAATCTAGTAGCATTTGCTCTATCAACTGCTTGCGTTCCTTGCCCTATATCTTGACTCATTGCCCCATACAGATTTTTATATTGCGCTTCTGCTGGCGTCGCAGTGATATCTTTTGATCGTGCCTCAGCGCCTATTCCAGTGCGTAGGTTACGTAACGCCTGAAAAGGAATACTCGGCTCTTGCGGCGTAGTTAAAGCTGATGCGCCTGGAATAAATGCATTGCTTGAAGGTGGTGGAGAAAGTGCCGTGTCAGATGCTAATGCCTTAGACATTTTATCAATAGCTGGAATAATCAATGCTTTTGTTGATGCTGGTGCTCCCGGATTAGGAGCCGCCAATTGCCTAGCAGTAGATAAAGTATTAGGAATTGCTGTTTGCGTTTGCGGCCCTACGATATCCATTACTTTGTCAAGAAGGCCGCTATAGGTAGGATCAATTCGTGTCGCTGGGAAATTCGTGATATCTTTTTGCAGCATAGCCCCAGCAGGAATTGCACCGTAACTAGGAGATGCAGCATCACGCATTGCCTTTATTTTATTTTGCATCCCTTGAATATTTCCTGTTGCCGCATTTTGGAATGTACCTACTGATCCAGGCAATTTAGATGCGAGATTTTCTATTCCCATAATCAAAGGACTACCAGTCGAAAGCCCCAAGGAAGGACTTTCGATACCAGCGTTCTTTAGGTCTTGTACGCGTTGTGCTACGCGCTGTTGGTTTTCTGGGCCTCCAGTAAGAGCAAGTCTAGTTGCTCCGCCTATGGCTTTTCCTGCGGCTCCGGGAAGCATTCCGGCGAGTATTTGAGCCTCTGGGGATGCTCCAGCAGCACCAGCAGAACCAGCAGCCATCCCAGATAGCCCACCAAGAGCGACATTTTTTAATGCCTGCGTACCACTAGAAGCAGGAGCAACAGCAGAACCTATTCCAGTTCCAGTAGCATGCAATATTTGGCCTAACCCACTTTGAGGAATGGGGTTGTTTACTGGAGAAACGACGCCTAAATTTCTAGCGCCTTCATTCATCTTATTGGCGATCCAATCTGACGTTCCTGGGACTTGCGCTCTATCCATAGGCGCAGTCCAATCAGGTGGTGGTTTTCCTGTCAATTTACTGTAGGGATATCCAATAGCTGCCTTAGCTAAATCCTCTGCATTGGCGATAGTATCCGCTGGCATCCCTAAAAGATTGGCATACGTTCCCCGATTGATACCAGTCAAAAGCGCTTTGCCATAATCTAAAATACTAGGAGATGCATTAGGGTTAGTTGCAACTCCACGTGGCAAATCAGCCGCAGGAACAGCCTTACCTTGATCTATAGGCTGCATCTCTTGCGGAAGATCATTCAAAGGAACTGGAGTACCCATTAGTCGTACTCCCATTGATTTGTTTTAGGATTGAAAGTAATGGGCTTTCCAGATGCCGACTTTCCTTTCTGCGGAATTTGTTTTCCATTATTCTTGGAATTTGCAATCACCGCAGCGACAGGAGCAGAGACAGGTTCAGTTTGTTTTCCAAGTGCATTGTCATTGAGAACTTTCGAGTAATCAGCGCGCCAAGTTTGCGGATTTAGAGTTCCAGCCTTTTGAGCAGAGGCAATGCCTTGCTGCTCTCCATAAGATTGTTGATAAAGCCTATTTTGGTAATCCATCAGCCTACGCAAAGTATCCGGGTCGCTCATATTGCTTTCAGCATGGGCTTGCAATGCTTTAAATTCAGCATTATTCACGCGCCCCTGACCTTGTAATGTCTGGATCAAATTGCTTAAACCTGCGCTTGATAATAATTGGTTCAATTCCTGCCCCGCAGATACATCTCCTCCTGCAATCCTTGAAGCCAAAGCCTTAGCGACAGAATTACCTGGAAATGTATTCTGTATCTTGGAAGCTAATTCCAAACGTTCATTAGGCGCTGCGCCACCAGTCTGATATTGCTGGAGTAATGGCAGAATTTCCTGATTACGTTGAACCAATGAACGTTGTTCATCGACGCTCTTATCAAGGTTATTTTTATATTCGTTAAAATTCTTTATATCGGCAGACCCAGATTCTTTGCCCAACGCTACTTTAGCTGCTGCTTGTGCAGCTTCGGTTGCAGATTGCAATATTGGACGTCCACTAGCATCAGTTTGTGCTCCGGCATTATTTACCGCTTGTGGTGCAGCATTTTGTAAACCTTCATTCATCGATACTTTAGAAACGTAATCTTTCGTTTCTTGCGGAAGATCAGACCAGTTAGCACCCTTCTTCAGCCAAGAATCCATTGCTCCCGGCCCCATATTGTAAGCAGCTAAGGCAAGCGGTTCACTACCGTATTTATCCTGCATCTGCTTCAAATAGGTTGCGCCGCCTTGTATGTTTTGTGCTGGGTCTTTCGGATTAATACCTAATTGTTTCGCAGTATCAGGCATTAATTGCATCAGCCCTTGCGCTCCTTTAGGAGATACGGCATTTGGATTACCCCCGCTTTCAGTCTTGATGACTGCATTCAATAAAGAAGGGCGAATTCCTGTAGCCTGTGAAGCAGCGGCAACAAAAGGATGTGGCGTAAGAGGAGATGCTGGAGAATTCGCAGTGCCTGGAGTCGCAGGAGTTCCTAGATATTCGGAAATAGTCCCGCCTACAGGGCGCTCGTTTGGTCCTACATATCCCAACGGTAACAAGGTCTGTTTGTTCTCTGCGCTCTTAACTGCGGTCGTTTTAGCTCCTTCAATTGCTGCATTAGATTCAGCAAAACCAGGAATTTGTATCGCATTGCCAGTTTTCACATCATAACCAATGCCCTTTGTCACATCTGGTAAATAAACGGTAGAGCCATCAGGCATTGCACGGAAACTATTAGGGTCAAGTTTCTCGCCAAATTTAGCAAGTTTCCATTCTGGCGTCATATCCTTACCGAAATATTTCATTACGGCCAAATCGGTAGGATCAAGATTCCCGACTCCAGCTTGTCCTTGTGGGAGCATCTGACCAGAAACAGGAGCATTATTAACTCCAGCATTTACATTTTGTGGCTGAGGATTACTAGCATCAGGAGACCCGACATTTTGCTGCCCATTATCACTTTGTCCAACTTGTTGTGGATTTTGTTGTGAGACGCCATTTTGAGGAATTCTTCCCTTGTTCAGCATTCCCATCATCATTTGATCAATCGCCATCTGGCGTTGCATTTGTGCAGCCTGGATGAGTGCCTGAGTTACATGTGGGATATAGCTCGCTTTTAGAGCTTCTTGATTTTTGAGGGTTTCTGCTTGCGCTCCTAATCCGCTACCCAATGCTTCTCCGAACCCTCCTAATGCAGGCTTCATTATGCCAGCGGCAAACGATAACCCTCCTAAGGAAGGATTAACGGGATTTTCCGCTAATTTCCCTAATGCCCCCATCAAAGATTGAGTCTGTCCTTGTGGTAGAGGTGTCCCGCTATTTTGTGTATCATCCATGTTTTATCCTAAGTCCCTGCTGGAGCCGGATTTTTTTGAACTGGAGGCGTAGGGCTGTAAGAATTTAACCCGCTCAAAGCCCCGATATATTGTAATGGGTTTGTGCCTACGCCTGTTTGGTTCATCAAATTTACTTGTCCTGTCGGTATCTGCATTCCACCCAATGCCTGATTCAGGAATCCTACATTGTTTTTATTGTAGTTTTGCTGATTGAGGAAATCCTGATAATTCACATCAAGACCGGCCTGCTGTTGCTGTTGCTGTTGGCCTCCTACCGCGGACAATCTTTGCGCATCGGTTCCAATTAGATTGCTACCTAATCCGGCAAGATTACCCAATGCGCCAGCAGTTCCTAGCGCAGCTTGGGAACCTATCTGTGCCGCTTGATTTGCTAGGCCGCCAGCACCAAGATTTGAATTTGATACCAAATTGCCGCCGCCCAAAGCAGTTTGTGCCTGCAAAGATTGTTGTTGCTGGGCGCGATTTGCATCGTTTCCGAAAATATTCGCTGAAGTCCCATAACCTTGTTCTAATGCCCCAGCTTGTTGCCCGCTGATGTTTTGTTGAGCGCCACGGATCGTCTGTCCTAAAATATCTGCATTCCGAGTTGAGCCGAATTGGCCTGATCCTAAAAATGAAGACTGCACTTGAGGCAGTAAATTCTCCATCAAGTTTTGATTGCCAAGTCTTCCTATTTCGTTGACTACTTGGTCAGTATAGGGAGACATGTACTGCTTGTAGTTCTGTGTCCAATTCTGAGCAGGACCAGCAACTGCACTATTGGCTGCGGTGTTTGCCGCACCAGCACCAGAAACTGCACCTGAACCATAATTAGCACCGGCACCAAGACGCGCATCAACGTTGCCCATATTAGTGCTTAAAACACTATTGGCAGCGTCCAATTGAGGTTTCCATGCTCCTTGGCTTTGTTCTATGGTTTGCTGTGCCGCTAATTGGTCAGGAGAAAACCCAGCCAGACGTGGAGCCGTATAAGGTGTGTACCCTACATTCGCAGCCTGAGTCGCTTTCTGTGCAAGCCCCTGCACGTACTGATTATACCAATCAGGCATAACCTGCTGTGATGCAGTGCTGTTTGTAATTGACGCCCCGCCTGTTGGCGTCGTCAGTTGATCTAGGAAACCCATTATCGTTTCCCTTTCAGGTATTCAAGCGGAGATTTAGGCGCAGGAGGTATCCTATCCGTAGGGCCAGACCTAGCATCATGGCGAACCGCGTCTATTAATTGTTGTAGAGAATGTCCGCCAGCAGACGAAGACCCTGCACCCAAAGCAGAGACTACATCCGCTGGGACTACAAATTCATCACGAGACAATAGAGCAGGCACATGATCGGACTGTCCATCGCCTGGGCCGTTCACATGTCCCCCATGTTCCATCATATGAAGACAGCCCATAGGAGCGCGGACAGTTTTCCCTTCGTCTGCCATACCGCCATCAGCATGCGTGAACCATTGATATGATCCTTGGTTCGTATAGGGTATTTTTGCATATTGCGCAGGAGTCCCTATAAATTGTTGCGTCTTTGTGTAAGCGGGCGAATTGAAATAGGATGCCATGTCGTTCATACTTGCTGCACTTGGAGAACGATTCAACCCACCAAGCATCGAAAGTTGCCCAGATAATGAAGTAGGAATTCCTTGTGCGTTCTGACCGTGCTTCCCAAGTAAGGAACTAGCCAGACCTACGCCACCTAATATCATCTGTATCGTTTTAGGGTCGAGTCCTTTCAATGTGTTCCATACCGAACTAAGTCCACCAGTTATTGTATCGCCCAAACTACCGCCATTGCTACCATAACTACTTGGCGCAGATGTATTCTGATCTACCAGTTTATTCCATTCATTCGGCCCTTGATCTATAGTCACTGATGGATCATTCTGACCTATCAGTTTTAGCCATTCGTTTGAATTTTGGTCAGGAGAAACCGAACTTCCAACATCGGAAACGGGCGAACTATCGCCACCAAACCAGCTAGCTAAATCGTCCACGAGACCTCCATTGGCGTAACCTTGTACTTGTTGAAATTGTGGTGTATTAGGTAAAGACGGATCATATGCCATTTGTGGCGTCCATCCTTGTCCCTTACCTAATATCATATTTGGCAGCGCGGAAAAGTTTGGACCTCCGCTACCACCGCTACTTGCACCTGATTGCGCGCCACCGGCAGCAGTGCCACCTAACAAAGAAGAAATTCCTTTATTAAGGAGCTTATTTGTTCCATTATCAATCAGCTTATCAACGAGCGATTTCCCTGTTGTATCATAAGTAGGGACATTCCCTTGATACAAGGAACCCGGCGGCGCATCATTCTGACTGATTAATTTGTTCCATTCATTCATACCTTGATCTGCACCAAGACTAGGGCTATATCCGGGGATATCACCGCCAAGATTAGATAAGGCACCTTGACCTACATTCGTTGTCCCTATTTCACTAGAAATATCCACTGGTATTGAGGAACCAAGAGAACTAAGGCCACCACCACCTGCCGCGCCTATCTCGCTTGCGGTTAATCCAGGAGTCGCTGCACCTCCAACAATTTCAGAACTGATATCCAAAGGAATCGAAGACGCTCCACTACCAATAGCTCCAGCACCGGCCCCGGCATCAGCCGCTGCGCCAGCACCACCTAAGGCACCAGAGGCCGCGCCAGCTGTAATTCCTGCTGCCATGAGCATGGCTAATTTCGAAGGATCACTTGCCCATCCTCCAGACTGTTGTGTGTCATGTGTTGTATAGCCGCCTTTGCCATCAGGTATAAATGTACGGTTCCATCCTGGAAGAACTCCATTCGATCCTGTTCCTCCCATGATGATACTGTTGATGTCATTGACATCCTGAGAGCCATTCCACGAACCCGGCTGAATCTGAGAGCCATTCAGCATCCCATAGGGGGTATTGATGGAATCTCTGCCAGATTGTTCCATCGCTGATTTATTTGCTTGATAGCTAGGCTGTAGGAGACCTAATAGGTCAGCCCAATTGGAAGGAGTTGTATCAGCCATTTTTATCCGCTTGATAATAGTGCGACTTGTGCAGCCCAATCTCGCCAATCTTCATACGAAGATGGATCAGGATATGCATCAGCCGATAAATCAGGGGTACTTACCAACCGCATGGCCCATGACTTCCAGTCATCTACGCTTGTTGGTATTGCTAAATTATACTGCGAAAGTTCCTCATTGAGAACACTTGCCCACCGGACAAAGTCCATATATCGAGGATCGGGAACAAAAAAGCTCATCCGTGCCTATCGCCTTTCTCGAAAGTCAGTATGTTTTTGCCACATTGGTAATTCCCACCAATCACATTGCTTTCGAATCGCAATTGCATGATGCGTCGTTGCTCACGCAGATTAATGAAAGAGTCAGTAGGCTGGAATGGGTAAGCATTTGATAAAACATTGGGATATTTCACAGTCGGAGTCGAAAACGATGAACCGTTGACATAAAAATTCATTGGACCAGACCTGACGAAATCAGGCTCTAAACGGATTGCCCTAGTTTGCTGATCTGGCCCCGCGTCCGCTTGTGTAAATGCGCCTTCAAGAAATTGAGCATAATCTGTTGTTTGAAAGTAGCTTCTGATAGCAGTTACTGTCGAATTATGGACTTTATCAACGCCTGTTTCTTGTTGCCACAATACATCTATTTGCTGATTTGCTGGAGCACTAGTAATTAGCGCAGTTGAGCCATTTTGGTTTGTTAATACTTCATTATTAACGTAATTATTGAGTGATGTCGTGGTAACGTTAATGTTTCCACCAAGTATTTTAACTATCTTCCCTACAACTAATGACAAACTACCAGTGACAGAATCGCCAATGGCAAAAGTACCGGAAGTTTGAGTAATAGATATTTTAACCGATTGATATGAATCCTCGACACCAGCCATGATAGGATATTGATAGACGCTTGCATTCGTACCAGCAGACCTGCTTATCACATTGTCATACCATGTTCTTTCTCGCACATTGTAAATCAGGACTTTATTGCATTCGGTTTGACCTGCGCTCGGATACATCCACCATATTTCACCATAGCGAGGAACTTTCACGGCAAAGACTTTTTGACGCTGAGAATAATTCAAATTATCAAAGAAATAATTCAAATTCACACTATTTGGAAGCTCATTCACCACACCGTTATAGACAAAAAACCGGTCTATCCCGATCCAAAAATATAGGCCGTCATATTCAACGATGGAATTTTTGGATAATACGGAAATGGATGCTGAAATTGTGTCGTATCTCCAAAGCGCGCTACCTCCGACGAATGTAACGCGAATCAAACTATCAAGTGACCAGAATAGCCCAGCAGGAGCCACTGTGCCGCCGCGCATAGGAAGACCTTTCACTATTTTTGTCCCTGCCACGTTCGCGCTATTGGCAAAATTTGCGCCGCCTGTTGTCCAACCTGTTGCAGTAGAAAAGTCGTTCGCGTTGGAATTTCGTATTAACCCATTGCTTCCATAGACGAATAAAAAAGGTTGCAAAACGACCGCTCCACCAGAAACTAAAATATTCCCTGATCCGTCTGAAATCTGAATAAATGCCCCTGTCCCAGACAAATCTCCAGCATAAATACCGCCTCCAATATCGGCAGAGATATCTGCTAAATCTGGTGTAGATGCGGCTATCAGAGCGGCATATGAGCCACCTGTTGAACTGAACATGGAAGACATCGACCATGTGAAATTCGAATTAGCGACAAATCCAGCAGGCGTTCTATCTACAATTCCACCAGCAGAGCCAAGTGCATTAATTTGTAGCTTTTCTATTCCTGTTTGGCTGAAGGTATGAACAGTAGACGATGAATTCCTAGCATCAAGATAAGTGCCACGTATCGGTCCTGCTAATTGATCGTTGATAGACTTGTAGCCACCTATCTTGCGTGGGCGTCCACGTTGAAAGCGACACCATAGCGCATCCGAATACAGAGGGCTATCAAGTGATGTGCCGTCCCTCTGGATACCAGCTTGGCTAGTAATAGCGTAGACATTCTCAGCCATTGATGATAGTCCTATCTATTTTATGATCTTGGCTTTCTTTATTGAGCGCTGCCATTGTGCGATCATAATTCGACTGCCAGAAATTCATCATGTCGGTATTCTTCAGAAAAATCTGAGCCTCTATCATCGTTGCATAGAACAGTAATTGAGGGACAGTAATTGTCATCCAATTTGTTTGATGCGACACGTCTAAAGGTTGTAATCTTGCGTGATAGAGCAATTCAAAGTTGTATGCCTGATCTGGCGTTGGAGAAATCAGGAAATTGTTTGGGTCATAGTCAGCATAAAATCTTGGCTGTGCCTGTGTAGTCGGATTCGTGTATACATTCCGGCAGTATTCATAAGAACGAGGAAGTATCTCTACCCTATTCCCATTCAAATCCGTCAAATTAAAACTGATCGTATCACGCCAAAAAGCAGGCTTAGGTAACGTACTCATACCGACTTGAAATGTCCCAGAAATCGGAGTTTGGAAACCTTGAATTTTCAATTCTGCGGCAATTCTATTCTCTGCATACATGACAAATCTCGGAATCGAATTAATGAGATTCGTATCCGTCCTTTCCAAGTAATTCTCAACATCGGTGATAAGAGAATTAAAAGTCATTGATTCAGCCATATTTCACCTATGCAGTAATCTGACTAGCAGCAACAAATAGGGCATCTACCTGTGCGCTAGTCAAAGATAGCGCTGCCGATATCGCCGCTACTGTAGGGCTTCCTCTATCGAAAGTTGATGTATTGTTCCACGCAATCGACACCATAGGGTCAGTACTGGCAGAGACAATAGATTGAGCCTTGGAAAGTAGTCCGGCTTTTTGCAATGCCGCCATTCCTTGAAACCGCGTCACTGACTGCGGAACAGGCGCAACAAAAGTTACAGAATTCTGAACAAGCGCAGCCCCATTCCACGTATATGCAGAAGGAACAAACCCAGAAGGAACGGCTACATCAATAATCTGCCATCCAGACATTGATGTTTTGGGATAAATGCAATCAACCGAATGAATCGCATCTCCGGTGTCAGTCAATGGCGCTTGAGCTAATATTGATGATCCCTGAATAAGTAATTGCGTCATGCTGCCATCTCCACATTAAGCAATCTCAATTGCTGACTATTGAGACCATTTGTACCGGCGATTGTCGAACCTATGATGACAAATCTATTGCTGGACGGATTTGCCGTTAAGGTCGTTCCAGCAGCAACATTTATTTCTGGAATGCTGAAAGCGCCACGATAATTGATAACATCTCCATTACTTCTGAAAACTGGAACCCTTACTGATCCTGATGCATTTGTTGATGTAACCAACACGCAATAATTACCACTAGAATCTTTCGCAAAATTAAGAGCAGATAGGCCCAATTGATTTGCCTCTCTTGCATTTTGCCCATCACCTACAGTAATAGTGCTTCCGTTTATTTTATGTGCAGAAATATATAAACCGAACCCCGCTGTATTCGACAATGAACATCGTAAAGCAGAGAATTCAGTTATTCCTTGTTGCATCATTATTCCGTTGCCGACTGCATTAGTAGCGGCGGAAGATATGCTGTTATATACAATTGTTCCTGCTGTAATCGTTCCTGAATTTTCAGTAAGAATAACTACGCGAGATACTCCATTGGTATCAAAATACCACATGCCAAATACATTAGACCCTCCAGCAGAAATTAGCCAAAAATGCGGGTTGAATCTGGTCGCGTTATCCGTTTTATAAAGACATGAACTTTGTATTATTGATGATGATTCAACAGTTAATTCTGATCCTACAGTAATAACATTTCCTGCGATAGTAAGTGGAACAACATTCATTTGCACCGCTCCATTATTATCCAGAGCAACTACTGCTTTTGTTGATGACAATAGAGAAGACGCTACCGGATTACCAGAAGTCTGTGTGGTGCTAGATGCAGTTGCTACTACAGTTCCAACTGAAGATGTTGACCCAGCTATTGATATGACAGCGGCATTTACTTTTATAGTGCTGGTATTTAGCACAAGCATCAATGCAGTTGTTGAAGTCAACGCATACATTGTTACACTATTGCTTAATGCATTTGCTGCTAACATATTGACGGCTGCGCCAATTGTTATACTAACTCCAGAAACTGAAATAGCGAATGTACTAGCAACTGCCGCAATCGTATATCCGACTGAATACAGAGTACTAGAAAGTTGTATAAGAACTGGTGAATGCTGGGAATCTTCTCCCCCCCATGAACCACCAGGAGCAGTTGTACTCTGCGCTGTATTTACCGTTAATGACAAAGTAGGAGATGCCCCTGTCAATGTCAACACAACGACTTTAGATGTCGTTCCATCGCCATAGAAAACTATAGCGTCCGTCGCGTCGATTTTATAAGCGATAATAGGCCGCATGGAAGCGCCAGCATCCACTGTCACCGGGGTAGAAACGACCTTCCCTTTATTATCTACAATGAACGCAGAAAATCCGCTAGCGATTGATGCAAAATGAATAGATGTATTGCTGTCCAAAGCAACGAATGCATTCCTGTAAGTAGCGCTAAATGTATTACTGAAAGTATTGTCTATCGTAATAAACCCAGGTTCAAGATTTGTACCATTAATTGTCCATGCACCGGCCTGAGAAGAATTTGAACTCAATGAAGCATAAGCGACACCACCAGCAGAGATTCCAAACAATAATGCTCCTGTATTATCCCTGAGTCCTACCGGATAAGTACCCTTCGAATTATCAATGATGAATTGCGGACCACCAAGAGGCAACTGCAAAGCATTCGGAAGCGTCACAGATTGACCAAGCGCTGACATTTGAGTAGGTTGATATTGTGCCGTCCCGCTCAAGGTAAGACTTGTGGTAGCTATCGCATTGGCAGACGCGATATTTGAAAAATTAACCGTCGTGACGCCTGGCGGGAAACCATAAGCTCCAGCTTCCATTAGAAATCACCTCCATCTGCAAAGCAGTTATAGGTCTCAGCATTATTTGTGGAACAACGCAAAGAATAACCAGGTGGAAGGATCAATGGGAAATATCCAATATCAGTTGCGCTATTTGTCGCCATCGTATTACTGAATACACCCACAGACGTTGAAGGAGTATTCGCGGTAATAAGCACTTCACGGAAAAGCTTAGTCACTGGTGTTGCAACAGTCGATGAAAAATACCCTGTTGTCGTTGCATTGACCGTAGGTGTAGTTGACATCGTATAGGTGAATGCAGTTGTTGATGTCACCGTGATTGCCACTCCGAAGACGTTGTAATCAATAGGGTAGGCACCTTGTACTGATACCAAAGCTCCAGTACTCAACCCATGCGCCGTCGAAGTAGTTACCGTCGCTGTAGTACCAGAAAAAGTAATCGTCGCGATTGCAGGCCCTGGCGCACCTTGAGTAATGAAATACCTCACTACATTAGTAGTAGTTGTTCCTGCTGCGACAGTTTGAACCCTATCAATCCTAGCTCCGCTATTTCCTGCTACATAGCAAATCCCTATGGTTCCTGTCCCATCTCTATTCGTATTTGCCGTAGAAATAGCAACGTTGCCTATTTTTGGAGTAACGGCATATTGTGCTTGCGTAGACATTTATGATATTCCTTGTGCGTAAAGTATAAAATCTGGGATAGGTGCGCTAGGCAAATTAGCACCAGTAATAGAGCCACCGGTAATCAAAACATTAGGGATAACAACTTGCCCACCTGGCGTAACCTCTAAGGCTTTTATGCCACCACCGGAAATATCCAAATACCCCGGCAAACTTTGATACAAACCAGTTGTCGAACTTCCTTGAAAAGAAAGTGAAGGATTGGATACAGAACCAGGGCCAAGTGTCAGACTAGGTATATTGCTTACAATTGAATTGTTCGCTTGCGTAACATTCACTCCGTCACAGAATAAAATCTGTGAGCTGCCTTGAGCGGATTGCACGGTAAGACCAGGCGTAGGAGTTTGGAACGTTAAAGTAAAATTCCCTGTCGTTGAATTTGTGATGTAATAAACCTGTACCGTCGCTGGCAAAACTACTGTTTGATTGGACGTCAAAGCGCCAATATAATTCTGGATTACATTGGATGCTTCTGTCTGAGTCAATGTTGTTGTCCCACCAGTGACAGTCTTGGTCAATTGGGTAAAGGCGAATTGCGTATTTCTTCCACGTCCTATCGTGTACCAGTTCGTCGCAGTCGCAGCATGTAACATCAATGTGTCGCCTGGCTGCAAAGCAATAGAAGTCACCGAATCGATCACATCTGCACCAGTAGGTGCAATCGTGAGAATGCCTGATCCTTGGTTAGAAACAGAGATATAGAAACCTGCATTTGATAATGAACTCAGCAGAGGCAAAGTCAAAGTTCCTGTCCCGCTCGTCCAAGTCTGAACTGATCCACGATCACTAGCGACAATATTTTTATTGGCACTGAAAGTTACAATCGGATGCTGCACATTCAGAGTGCTGCCTATTGCAATCGTGTCATATCCAGCAATTGAAGAAGCTGTAAGCGAACTTGAGCCAGACCCGTAAAGGAAGGACTGCCAAGTACCTGCCGTTGTGCTGTTATCTGTCAAATATAAATAATAAACCTGCCCTGTCGCGACAGAAGTAATAGTGACACCGTCGTTACGAAGAATACCAATCGTAGAAGCGCCACGATTAATCACCAAACAGATATCACCAGTAGATACCTGATTTGCTGGCGGCATCGTAATATTGAATGCGCCAGTTGGAGTAACATCCATGATTTTTGCAACAAAATCAGTTGGCGATACACTGAACTGCGGCCAGACTAGAGTTATGCTCGCAGTCAAAGACACGGCACGATACGCTACGTCGTTTGACTGAAGTGTCTGGCCTCCAAAAACGTTGCTAAAAGACACGATTTCTCCTTACAGAGTCGGCGGTATTACGCCAGTAGGTAAGCTGATATCAGCATCAGGACGCGGCTCACGGACGGTTATTTTTTCTGGCTGTCGTGCGGCTAAACGATATGGGTCAAATTGGTCTTTACATTCAGCATGCACACGTAGGCCCGGTGAATTAGGATCGGAGACCATATCTGCGAGCGCCATTTTGAAATGGCAACGGTCACATATTCCTACTGCGAGACTAGTTTTACCATTTGTATCAAGATATTTGCTCATGCTGTGTACGCCCTGATGTTTGGCATTATTTTCATATTGGAGCCGTCTGATTCACCAGCTTCGGCACGTTGTAAATGTTTTTCTGCCTGTGATTCAAGATATTCCATTCTTCCGGGAGGCATCATTGACACCGGTATTTCCAATGCCTGCCGATGTGCCAATGAGAAAATCACAGATTCTAACCAGCGCTGAGGTATTTCCAATTGATTCGTCAAGGCTCCCACATCCTGTATCTGCCTTTGATTCCACACTACTATCTGAGCAGTAGCGTCATTTGGCGTGGGCCATAACCAAATACGCGGGATTGTTACCTGTTTGTCATACCAGAACTGAAGCGGACGGCCTGCGAAATTCTTGTTCGGGAGATTCACATAATCATCACGGTTCAATTTCGCCATCAGTACTTCATTCGTACTATATCCAAATTGAGCACTAGAGAGCGTCAAAGTCCCCAAGACAGTCTCGCGGACACGCCAAAAACGTTGTGCAATCGAATTATTGATGTCGAACCACATTGGAGTATTGGCTACACAGATTATCTGTGTGACGCCTCCAAGCTGTGTCCATGTCGATCCATCAGGCGATGTATCAACTGCCAAATTAAGTGTTTGTGCGGTAGCGGAAGTTACGCCAATGGTAGTCACTACAGAAGTAAGTCCTGATCCTGAGTCAGTAGACCATGTAGTTGCGGTAGCAGAAGTGGGAGTTCCTACGAAACTTGCAGTACGATAGAGCACTTCAAGAGTATCAACAGTTCCTACAGGGAGATTGTAGACTTCCTGATTTAAGGAAAGTCCTATGATGTTTTTTTGAACGCACCAGAGACTAATACCTCTGTTTGCGAGATCAGAAAGGAGGAAGAAAAGATTTTCCTTCGCAGATAACTGCATCTCGGCAGTGATTGATGTGGACAATATTCCGCACCTGCGAAATGCATGCTCTAAGACCGTCGTAACGTCCCAGAAAGTAGCGCCGACTGTCCCCGAAGTAGCCATCTTTTCTATCCGATATTTTTTCCTTCCCCCTCCTTATGCTATACAGCACGAGGGGTGAGTGTGATTAAACGTTAGTAACACCAAACAGCGTTACCGTATTCAGGTTATTAGCACCTATGGCATTATATATCGGCAATGAAGTAAATGCCGCTAAACGTTTTGTGCCATTAGATGCACTCTGCACTGCATAAGTACCGCGTACATCGCCTGTGGTGGTAGTCGCTGGAGTTGTGGTGTCTACGACAGTCCAACCAGTGCTAACAGAAACAAACGCACCATTGTAATAAACGTTCATGTATTCCCAGAAATCAGAACGTACAGCAAGTCCGAAAATATCGGTAGTATCTACACTGTAGTTATGAGCATCTGTGGAATTTGGAGTCACAGAAACAATCGACTTCCAAGCTTTTTTACCGTTCACTGCTGTAGTCACACCAGCACCTACTGTAATTGCTTCAGTCATCGGCTGGTTATAGATGTCATAACCTTTTACGGTGAAAGTAGAGCCAGCATTAGAAGCAGCACCAGTGATTGAAACACACCTAGCCAATCCTTGAGTCGGGTCATAACAAGCAACACCGCCAGCATAGATGTAAGGCCAGATTTGAGTGCCTGTCAAATCCAATGTTCCTATCTGCGCATTGCTTACTGTCTGGCCTGCAACGTCTTTAACTACAAGAGTTGTGCCAGAGACAGAAACAACTGAAGTCAGAAGAGGATTGTTAGCCGATGCGCCTGCACCTGAAATTGCTATTTTCTGACCTGGCGTATAGAACTTGCTAGCTCCAGCAGGAATGGTAACAGATGCAGATGTCGCAGTTGTATTACCTGTACTGAAACCAAAATCAAGCACCAAAGCCTTGACCACATTCGCAGAAGATACCTGCGAACCCAAAGGAACTACTGGCATATTTGGAGATACACCAGCACCTTGAGCACTTACCAGTGTCATTGCCGTTGCATTGGTGATATTCTGCGCCGCTGCAATACGGCCTACGCCGATAGCTTGCGGAATGGCATCAACCATCGCAATGAATGGGTTTGTATAAACTGCATATACTTTAGAACCTGGAGCAGCACCGACAGAACCCACAAAGCGCGGGTCTAGCAGCCCAGAACCTTGATAATCCACATTAGGCCCGATATCAGCATCATGCACTTGAGAAGTATCAAGATTGCCTGTTGTGACATTTGGTCCCGTATTGAAACAGAGAGCCATGATAATTCCTTTTCAAAAATCTAGGAGGGGTTAGCCTCCTAGAAAATTTCACATTAAACGCCAGGAGTAGAGTAGTACACGCGTGGGTCAGTGACCCCTGCGATGTAACGCTCAGTGCATTTAAAGCGCATGCTGTCTGTTTCAAAATCGCCTTCCATGGATTTCTCCATTTTACGGCGCATCAACAGTTTAAAGCCGTCCTTAACATCGGTAGTGATACCCCACTGAGTTGCTGAAGTCTGGCGAGTGATAACAGCCACTTTCTTCAGATAACCCATCGACTTGATAGGGTTGATGTCATTGTTATTGGTTCCGGTACGCAGGACGGAATTGAGCAAGACTTCTGCTTGCAATTCGTTACCAGGTGCAACTACCAATTTTTCAGGCATCAAACGTACTTTTTTGCCGTTGTTGTCCACGCCGTTAGTGCGTAACAAGATCAGCATTTGCTCTAACGATGTCTGTGACAAAGCTGCTGCCACCGACAATATATTAGAGAAAGTACCATTCACTAATGGATGAGAAGAACTGCCCAAAGTAGTCGCGTCACCGATGTTATACGATGAATTGTATGCACGGTTTAGGATGTTGGCGCAATTCAGTTCCTTGGTTTCAATCAAGGATTGTGCTAGATGCTCTGCATAGGTTTTGCCGATGCGGATATGGTCGCCATCTTCTACCAAGACTTTTGTCAAGGCATAAGCCAAGCCGTAGACTTTGTAGATATAGCGCTGGTTGAACAAGATACCACCGGCCTGATACGTGACTGGCATGCCGTCTGGAAGTTCCGGTGCGGCGTTGAAGCCGAACAGCACAGGTTCTTCATGATAAGCACGTGGAATACCCATGCTTTCCTTGAAAATCTGTTTGTATTCGTCATCACGTTGGTCGTAGATGCCGTCAAAGGCTTCGTTGAGTATTGGCTCAACGATGCTTTTAAAGTCCGTACTGCGCATAATATTAGTTGCCATGATAATTCTCCTTTATGAGTTTTGGCTAATTAAATGGCGACTTTGTTAGCGATATACTGGCTACGTGCGATTTGTACCTGAACCACGGTAAAAGCGTCACCTACCACATTATCTACCTGACCAGCGAAGCGCAGAATACGAAATTGGCCTTGAGAGCCGGCCCCTGCTTTCGTTGCGCTCAGTGTGCACTGAGACAACCCAGCAGTAGTATTTGCATTGCTTACGTTACTTACGTCGCACTGATCACCGATATCAACTTGGGCTATTGATCCATCAGATTGAACTTCAAATACGGTATTCGGGTCGTCCCATACATACGCGACAGGCAAAGTACCTGCGAGTACAGTAGTGGAAGCAGGCCAGAAAGTTGACCGTTGTGGTCGTCCAGTTGAATCGACATATTCACAACCCGCGAATACACCGATAATATCGGCTGCGGAAGTACCAGCTGTGATTGTGCCGTTAGTATTCAGAATGACAGGCTGTCCTTTGTACATAGCCGTACCATAGCCAGAGGCGATATTGTACGTATTTGCACGCGAATTGCCTATTGGGCTTTCCGCAGGACGGAAGCCAAATGGGTTGCTCGTTGCACTCATGATATTTCTCCGAAATTAAATAAATGTAGGGGTTCGGACTTTATGCGCGAGTTGGTTGAAACCATCGGGAACGCCTTTTTCAGCTTCCACGGCAATTTCCTGCCCGTCTATCTGGCTCCTGATTGCTTCTTCATTTTCCAATGGCATATCATGATGAAACAATGTCATCATGTCTTGATAGGTCTCATTGGGGATTTTAAACAGAAGCATTTCGTTACAAGAAATCATGCCATCCCATTCTCCGCCAGTCATCCCGTATTTTTCCAATCCCTGCACTTCATTTGACTTGACTGGAACATAGCCAAGGCGCATGCGTGCATGGATTGGGTCACCCTTGCTATTAGTCGATAACCAGCAAAGATGCCAACCAGGAATGGGAGGACAGGATGGTAGAATTTCTTGCGTGAATTCTGCGCGTAGCAGCTTACGCCGTTCCGCAGCAGTTAGAGCGGTTCCATCTTGCGCAATGCGGTCCAAATCAGCAGAATCGCGATCTGTACGATTGTCGCCGGACGATTTGCGGAGACGGTCATCACCGCCTACAAAGCCGTTTGAATGTCGTGTCATGGTCGTTATCCTTCCTGATTAGTTTTTACGGTTATCCGTATCGTAAGCACGATACCTTTTAACCATTTTTGCGTACTCTGGTGTACCGGGTTCGTATCCGGCGTCTGCCAAAGCCTTCGCCCTATCAGGGGACAACCGGAATGTATTGGTTCCACTCGACGAAGACTCACGCCCGGAACCAGTAACAACCGTTTTGTTGCGGCTTTCTTTATTGTTGCTGCTTTGCATTCTATTCCCATTTGCTTTATGTGGCAAATATTTATTGACACGCGCAGTAAGTTCGTCCCAATAAGCCTCCGTAGAAGGCACAAAACCTTCTTTTGCAATTTGGTTATCAATATCTTTCACCAACTGCGTATCGGCATCAGTATTATGCATATTCAGCCAAGTATTACTAGAAAGCCATCTTTGCCCAAGCTCTTGAGCACGAGTATCCAATCCTCGCGGCTGATTGACTTGCTGCTTACTGTAGTTCTGCTTGATAGTTTGAAGCTGAACAGCTTTATTACGGGCTTCGATCATGCGCTCTGTCGCATCTGCTACTGCCATGCCATCTTGGCGAGTACTAGCGTCCGCAACTTGATTCTTGTAAAAAAGAGCCTGATTGTTTAGTTCGCTGATTGCTTGGTCAAGCTGCATCAACTCACTGGAGGTAGTTTTTTTCTCGACCGATGCTAGACGTTCCTCAAGGATTTGGTTCTGTTGCCTAGCAGCGGCTATCTCCCGCTTTAGACCATCCTCATATTCCTTGCGTCGTTGTTTTCTATCTTGACGTTCCTTGCGGCGACGGGCCTGAATAGCCTCACGTTCTTCATCGTGATCGCCAGTTCGTTCATCATGTTCCTGTTCATCAGGATTGTCATCCTCTTTCTTCTCTTCGCCATCATGGTTTTCATCCTCATGATGTTCGTCAAGTTCTTCGTCTAATTCGTAGTCTTCTTCATGTTCAGTTTGGTTGCTCATTTTCTACTCCAAAATGTAAGCGTTGACATTGCGCGGGTCTTCGGTAATTTCCGAAATAAGTTCATGGTCATTGAAAGTTACAAAGGTTACTTCTTCTTCTTCCCCTTCTACTTTCTTCTCCCACCGATCACCACCCCATCGCGGGACACTGACAAATTTACCTGGAGATGTCCAAATTCCCTCGGGCCATTCAGCCATTGTTTCCCGATTGCGGAAAGCAATCGGCCCAAGTGCAACGACCATAGCCACTTGGTCATTCCATTTCTCAGTGACTTTTGTCTCATGTTGCAGGATGATCCCACCCTTGGAAGTCTTTTTAGTGCGGCGCAATTGGACAATAACGCGAGCTCCCAATGGTCTGCGGCCTGGATCAAGTTTCGGGAAATACCAATCAAGTGGAATAGGGTCAGTCCTTACGACTGGCTTGACATCGGCATATTTTTGCAGATCGGTAGATGTTGGCATTACTAATTCAGCAGACATTCGTCTTCTCCTTGTGGCACTACAATAAAACTTTCGCAATTTAATCGCAATAAATTTGATTACTGCCAATTGCATTGCACTAAACTTTAATATGAACAATCAAGTTGTGCGCAATATATATTTGTAATAAAAAAGCGCCGTAGCGCTTTCGATTATTTCTTGAATCCTTTGAGAGTTTCAGCGAGTCTTGCGCGCTTACCTTCTTTGCCGCCTTTTTCTGCGGCTTTTTCGAGTTTCTTTGCTGGGATTTTTTCACCAGCTTTAACGCCCAATTCTTTACGTAAAGCGCCAGGTTTTTTTATTGCACCTTGTATCCATTTCGTAGCCATGATTATCCTCCGCTCGCTTGAGATACTGCGGTTACAGTAGCCGTCATATTGACGATTGTTGGGACAACTTCTGGCGTGGCTTCGGTTACAGTAGGAGACTCGCTTATTTCTTCGACTGTGACGCCATGTTCCGCAGGATCAACAGACCCGAACTTCGCATTGATGAAACCTGCTATGGTTTGGTTATCATCTGAGTGCTCACATTCCTCTACAACACCGGATGGGTAAGTTACTTTAAATTTCATTTTCAATCCCCTTCAAAATAAAATCAATTTCCGCGAGTGCCTCACCCAATCCAAGATACTGACCGAGCAATTTATTGAACTGCTCCATATTGGCTGGCGGTGTATCGAAAACGCTTTTCCCTAATTCCTCACGTTTTTCGTGAAGCCTAAGGAGAGCCTTTTCTAATTGAGCAATCATTTTTTGCTTCTTACCTTGCCGCCATGCTTGTAACCTGGAATGCCATTGTCACGTTTTGCGACAGTAATGGGGCTTTCTGGAAGACCCTTAATCATGCCGCCTTCTTTTTTATGGACAACTCCGCTTTTGTTAACCTTCTTGCCTGTTTCTTTTTCTCGTACAAGACCACCTTTTTTCATGCTGTCTTCGCCACCATCACGCGTAGGACTTTTCTTTATACCTTCTACTTTTCCAGTAGTGGCATAAGTGTAATGTTGCCTTTGAGTTGCCATTCTATTTCTCCTAAAATAACATCAATAGCGCTTCTTCATCGCGCTTGTTGCGCATTCTCGCTTGCGGTGAACGTTGCGGACGAAAACCATATTGATTTACAGGATGTCCAATGCGCATTATATCTGCAATCATCGCTGTAATGTTAATATCAACACGCTTTCTAGGCGTAAAAACGTAAGAAGGCGGCACATAATCATCGTCTTCTTCATCATCAATTTCATATAATGGCTTGCGCTTCTTGAACTTCTTCTCTGTTACCTTCTTTTCTTCCTTCTTATTCTTTTCTTCAATCAGTTTTGTGTAGTATTCAATCGCAAACGCACGTGTGACTCCACTTTGTGCAGTTCCACCAGCTGATAATGTCGCACTGACAGAGGATGTATTATCTATCTGTCCGGTGAAAGCTCCAGACCCTGACATTGTAGCGGCGACTGTAGAAGTAGCGGCAATAGTCGCCATCTGGCTGCCAGTTCCAAGGACAGCATTGACAGATGAACTTGCGCCAATGGTCGCATTTAACTGCCCAATGCCGGTTAATGTTGCTGCGACTGAACTTAGACCACCAATTGACATTGCAAGCGCGCCAATTCCTGTCAAAGTCCCACTAACTGATGACGTAGTGCCGATTGTGGCGATGGCAGCGGCAATTCCAGTCAGCGTTCCCGCTAGTGTAGATGTGCAATCGATATTTGCAGAAAGTGCACCGATACCGACCAATGTTCCTGCTAATGTACTAGTCCCTGCGATTGTTGCAGTGCTTCCAGTAGATGCCGGGACGATAATGCTTTGACGTCTGCTCTTTTGATAAAATACCTGCCATGCATTTGTGTGCAATGCAAGAATTTCAGATGCGGTAAGTGCGACGCTAAAATCAGCATGAAACGCAATTGAGCCGTCCCAAAATTGGCCTGCTGCGCCATTACTTCCTAATTGAGGAGTTCCTGCTCCAGATGGAAGGGAGACTGTTAATGTTGAAGACCCAAATAAGATACCATTTTTATATAAACTAATAGGGTCGCCCGTAACTCCAGTTCCACCAACCACAAAAGCAAGTGTGCAAACCTCATTTGCTGAAACTACGCCAGCAAAGCTTCCGCATACCTGTACGCCTACATTGACAATATCAATTGCGGCTACGTTAGTGCGCCAAGCAACAGTGCTGTTTCCTGATCCGGAAATACAATGCGTGCTAGTAGCTGCTCCTATTTTTAGGAAAGCAAATTTTGTACAAGCACCACCATGCGAAAGCGATCCGGCAGGAAGTGTAATAACATCACTCGTGCCGTTACATGAACTAGCCTGCCCAAACGGGCCAGCAACAGAAGTACCTAGCTTTGCCGGATCAATCCTGCCAGGCGTGGCTATCCAATTATTCGTCCAAGCTGATAGAATGCCACGTGTATAGCGATTGGTGAGATCAAGAAACGCAGGTTGACCGGGTTGCGACGTACGTAGCGCTTTCATTGGTTAAGCGCCAGTAGTGTAGAACTCTTGGTATTGAACAGAAAAATTACCAGCCGTCGTATCAGATGTGCTGCCTGTATTATTGACAAGCAAAATTCCCCATTCACCAGGCAATTCACCGCCGAATGATGGGCCGACTTCATAAGGACCGCCGATATAGGTAGTAGCATTCGCAGTACAGTTCATTGTTGCAATAGGAATCGCATTCACCCGCGTGAGTGCAGCATCTGAAGCTCCACCACCATCAGTGACAGTCGTTCCTCCATCCATAGAGCCGATTGCATAAATTACTACTGTTCCGGTAGCAGATACGCCAGATGCCCCGGTCTTAAATTTGACCATGATCTGCGCGCCTTGGAATAAGTTCGTGCGGTTATCCACCAAAGTAGATTGCCTCCCGGCAGTCGCCGACGCAGCCAAACTAGCGAGAGTGATCGTCAATGTACTCTGGGTATTTAGTGCCTCTTTAAAATTAGTGGTCATCTTATACCCCTAGCGCATTATAGACATCTTGCAACTGGACAACATACCCATAGACCGGCGTCACATTGGCAGATGCATACAAAGCCTCAAAGACAGTCGGAGTTTTAGAAGCGATTGCTGTCAAATTCGTCAATGTCGTAGTTGCCGCGAATATTGTAGAAAACCCATTTCTAATATTTGCGCTTGTGGCATCAATTTGTCCATTAGCCGTCATTACTTGGAATGCAGTCATCTTTGCAGTTGTTAAAGCAATGAATTCAGACCAGACAATAGCTGTCATTATCTGAGCTATTGTCAGACTAGGATTCCACACACTACCAGTACCTGCTCCGTTATAAAACGCCGCAATTCCTGTGTAATTCTTTGCAGCAAGCAAAGCTGTTACGCCAGCATTACTCTGAATGTCCGTCTTAAATGTGGATAATTGTGCTGGAGTTATTGACATAGTATTCACGATTAAGATTCAGTAACAGTCAGCCCAGATGCCGCAAACTGTGGAGTAATGCCATTGTTCACGATCAAGGAGGATGTGAGCGGCCCCGCGTACAGAAGAATGCCTGCCCCGCTAGAAGCCGTACCGATACCCACATGCGTAATCGTCGCGCCGGTCGCGCCGCATTGCGCAAAAGCCGCAGTAGCCGCGTTCGTGCTGGAATTTGTTGATACCGTCCAACCGCCAGAAGTTCGCGCAACTGCCAGTCTGACATAGTTCGTATAGACCGTTTCGTTAGTCCCCTGATTACCGCTTGATGCAGGATCAGCAGTATGCAGAGAAAGGTATAGATTCGTCAATGGCGAGGTAGCAGCGTTGTCGGCAATGTTGGCGATAGCCGTCGCATTGAACGTCAGCTTCTGCAAGTTATTCGCCCATGTGTTTCCTTTGTATCCAGACATGATTAATCCTCAGTGTGTAATCCAACAATATCGCCATTTGCATCCCTGATAACGCGTTTAGGCTTGCTCAATTTCTGCATTGCAATTTGCATTTCAACGTGATGCGCACCAAGGTCTTTGATATGGCCCATCATGTTGTTCAACGCATTCACATGGTCGCTCATCATTTCCTTGATCGGAGTCAAGTCAATATTAGGCGTTCCCTGATCTTTAATCATTGATAACATGTCACGCACATGATTATTCTGTTCAATCTGCGCTTGCTGCTGCTCTTTCATCGTTTCGATAAGCATCGCCGTCCGGTTATCCTGCTCATTCATTTGCAAATCGGTCTGCGCTTTGATGTGAGCATTCACAGCCTCAGTTTGTGCGGCTAGTTCAGCATCACGAGCATTTTGTTGCGCTTCTATCATGTCCTTCTGGCTTTGTGCTTGTTGCACTTGCTGGTCGAAAGCCATCTGTGCCTGTTTCTCTTGTGCTTCTGCCTGCATCTTCGCTTGCGCTAATTGGCCTTCCTGAGCCAAGACAGCTTGGTCTTGTTGGGTTTGCGCCTGAATCTTTGCTTGGCCTAACTGCAATGCGACCTGAGACTGCGGATCAAGCGGAGGTGGAGAAGGGGGATTCTGCTGTTGATACTGCTGAACCTGCTGCATCATTTGCATGACTGGTGCTAGCTTCTGCGCCATCACGGCATCGCCCACTCCAGATGCAACCGAATGCGCTTGGTCCTCTGAAGTACCCGTAACTTGCGCGGTAGCAGCGACAGCGGCTTGCGCTTCTTTTTTATAGAAAGCCAAGAAGTGATCTTTAACATGCGCCATCAAAGGCCCAATTACGCCATTCATCATAGGATTTTGGGCGAATATTGGGCTTGTCATGAAGTGCAAATGTGTCATCATGTGAGTCAAATCGTCCTGATCGTCATATACCTTCAGTGGCTGCTTTCCTTCTGCTGCTGTGTAGTTCTCCATGATCGGGTCAAGCTCTTGCGCATCTGGCGATGTCTTTAGGATATCTTCAGCGTTTGGATAGTTCAGGAGCGCAAGAGCGCGCTTGTTCAGTTCGCCTTCGTCATAAAGTTGCGGGTATTTATCGGCCAATTGCATGACAGCTTGCAACTGCGCGTATCTCTGTGCATCACTGAAGATGTTAGGATCAGATACCGGGATGATATCCATTGGCCCTTGAAAATCTTCGCGCCTAACAATCAAATCCCCAAGTTCTTCTATAGTTTCTTCGTCATCAAGAAACTTTGAATTGATTCGGTGCAATATTTCCAAGGATTTTTTCTGAGCCGCGTGCAGCCGTCCATGAATCGCCGAATAAGTAACGCTACCCTGTTCAATAAGCGCAAGTGCTGTCCCCATTGGCATATTATTGCCAGCGTCGGCAATGCGTTCCTCCGCGGTGCCGACCACTCCTTTAGCCTGATTCGTGATCCAGTCGAGCAACTGGAACAGGACAGGAGAAGGTTGGTTGTATGGCATCGGCATAATCATCTTGCGAATGTCATCTACACCGGCAACCCCTTCTAGTTCTGCTATCGTGCCAGGATCAATAGAGATGGATTCTCCGGCATTACGGCCACCCTTCAGCTTAACCAGTGATGGGGAAGTATTGATATGTGCCGAATCCAGCAATGCACGCAGCGCACCAGTCAATGCGCCAGCGAGTGACCCGATTAAGTGCGGCAATCCTATTCCGTATGCCCCGCGCCAAGGAATGAACTTATCTTCGACCACCCAATCAAGTTTCTTGTGGCTTTCGTCTTCCTCATCCCAATTTCGGTAAATCGCCAGCACTTCGCTTGTTGCTTCATCAATGCTGATGATGTATGGTCGTACGCCTTTTTCTACGCTGATATCATAATCGACATAAATTTCATAGACCGTGCGCAGACCGTCCTCGTTGTAGAATAGTTCTTCCTTGCCCTCAATCTTGTTGCTTGCTTTCTGCGCCTTAGTCTCTAAATCATCTTGACCCGGATCGGTATATCTCACATCGAGATATAAACCAGACTCGATGCGTTTCTCGAACGTCTGACGGCTGATTAATTGCTGATGCGTGGCACGATGCGCCGAATAGAAGTGCGTGACAGAGAATGGTAGGAGAAAATGGTCGATTGGGATGAATTCGACGCGTGGACGCCTCTGAACTGGATCATAGTACCATTTCATGTACTGCGATCCACCGAGCGGCAATTGCGTCAGTTCCTGCTCTTTTTCATCTCTATATTCGGCAATCTGTGTCGTCAATTGCCAGTTCATGTACTGCTTCTTGCGCTCAGCCTTCGCCAGTTTTTCATCAGTAACTTTGCCGATTATCTGAGTTTTGCAAGCCCCGGAAGGAGGGTAAATCTCTTTGATGGCACGAGCGGCGAAATCTACGCAACCTTCAGCCAGTACCGGATGAACAGCTTTGCTAGCGCCTTCGAAGTCTGCGCCACCTGGAGCCTCACTACCCAATCCCGTACGTTTGATTCCCTCGGCGTATTGTTTGTCCCGTGCCTCACGCGCTCCACGGTCAATCTCGATCTTTTCCAGAAGATCACTGGCAATGGCACGAAGTTCGCCATCTTCTAAGATTTCTGCCAAATTATCAAGAAATCCACTTTCTTCTTGATCTTCATCATCATCGTGAAAATCAATAGACCCATCAGGATTCTGGGTCATACTAGGCAAATCTGGTAGATCGGGCGATTCGTCTTCCCCATCCACGATAGGATCAATGTGCCTGCCGTATTCCTGTTCGATGGGTAGTATAGCCATTTTGCTTTATAGGTAAGGGTTTCCGCGTTTCTTGGCGTGATAGTCTACTTCAATATCTGGGTCTTCAGGTACTTCTTGTAGGTCAAACATCCCCTTATCACGTAGGAGAATCAGAGCCTGTGTCAGACAATCTACATACTCATCATGTTCTGCATTTGGAAACTTTTCTACCTGCGCCAAGAAAGGCCGCGCCCAAGTGCGAGGCTTACCTTCTTCGCCCAATTTCTGCGATTCTAGCACGTAAATGATGCCTAGCTCTACGATAGGGGCGACAATATGCGCTCGCTGTTCCTTGCTTGCCTTACCTGGATTGTAAGACAAAGCCGGGATTCCCGCTAGGCGCAACTCTTGTATGACGGCAATGCCAGAACCTTTCTCCTCGATAAGTAACGCATCAGGACGGCGCGCTTTGTTAGCTTCAGACTTTTTATTGCCGCCATACGGGACAGACCAATCAGCAATAATCTTCTCTCGGAATTCTGGGTAGGTTAGCCAATCGTCCCACGCATCAAGAATCATCACGCAGATTCGGCCCTTGTGACGAAACAGCCCGAGAACTAAGCAGCCAGTAGGGTCGTTCTTTGTTTTATCTGTGAATGCCGTATCATACGATTGGAGTATGTAGAAGAATGGAGGGATTTCTGTGTCTTTCGACCAAGTCTTGAAATTCTCAACCTTGAGTATCCCGCCTCCTTCTGGAGCAGGCTGTTGCTGTAACTGACCAGCAGTACCATAACTTCCAAGCCGCATCTTTATCGTTTCGACTGCTTTTCGGTTCAGGAAAGAAGGCCATAGCAAGTCGCCGAGATTCTTTCGTGGATCGGTGAACGGTATGAATGGTCTGGAGCGGTCACTTTCATATTCCATTTCCAAGCAGATATGTGACCAGTCCTTCTCGTAGTCTGCCTGCGCCATGATGTGACCGGTCAAATCCTTCTCATGGAGACGTTGCATTACAACAACAGTAGCAGCGTTACGTGAAGCTCCCCGCGTAGATAGCGTGCGGTCGAAATAGTCTAAACTTCCTTGGCGTTCTACATCCGATTCGGATTGCAGGACATTACTCGGGTCATCAACGATCTTGCGGTCAGGATGCTCACCAGTGCCGCGACCGCCAATTGAAGTAGCCAAGCGCCAACCACCCCCGGTAAGTGCATATTTGGTCTTCTGATCTTCGCCCTTTTTGATCGCGACTTTCGGCCAAAGTTTATGATACCAATCAGATTCAATGATGTCATGGACCTTGGTACTATCGCGGATTGTCAGAGTTTCGCTGTAGGAAACGCAGAAATATCGTAGAGATTGGTCTAGCCGCCATTCCCATGCAGGCCACATGACGCTGACCAAGATGCTTTTCATAGTGCCTGGCGGAACGTTGATTAGCAGATTCTTAAGCTCTCCGCGTGTAATCGCTTCGAGATGGTCGCAGATTACATCAAGATGCCAATTATATTGAAACGGCTCAGTAGGCTCAATAATGGGCCAAGCTCGTTCGACGAAGTTGATTAGTTTATTGCAGTGACGTCGCTCTTGCTCAAGCAATGCGAGTTCGTGAAGTTCTTTTGCTTGGCGTTTGGTGAAGCGGCTTAGGTCGATCATGCATTTTGAAGGTAATTAATGCTTAATATGCAACTGGTATTGTCTATTATCGGTATAAACCCGCTTTTTTTGGCACTTTATAATACCACTTCACTGTTATTCAGCTATCTTTCCAAGAGTTTTCGTCAATACAGCCAATTCGGCCTCTGTAAGCTTGGTCATATCAACCGCTGCTATCTGGATCGCGCCACCATCTGGGCCAGAATGCTCTATCTTGTCAGTGAACATCTTTAGATGCTTACCTAATAGGTCGGCACCTTTCAGTACGGCCATAGAGTCGAACTTGTACTCACCAGAAGGCTCCATAGCCTTTGTTTCATGGTTGAAAACCATAACTGGCTCGGCTTGCTGGCACCTCTCCATTGTGCTTTTTATAGCCGCAAGGACATAATTCGCATCAATTCCCAAGTCTTCAGACCGCTTATCCATGCGAAATTGTACATATTGTTGCACCTTAGTATTACTTAGTAGCCTGGAAGCATTGACCTCAGCACCATTCCCCTTTCCAGCGTATCCAGCGCGCTTGTAAGCTGCCGTAGCGTTTAGATCAATGAGGTATTCCTCCGCGAAGCGTTTTTGCCTCTCAGTGAGTTTTGATGCGTCTTTGGTGAAGGAGGAATTTTTCAATTTGTGCCTATTCGCCTACGTGGTGTACTTGAGTGGGCGACAAGCCTTTTGTCCCAATATCAGGATGGACGTAAGAAAATAGCGACTCTATCCGAGCGCGCAAGTCATCTTCGTGGGATTTGATTTGGTCTTCAGTCATTATGATTCCTCATAATCTTGTTGATGGACGGTAACTACGATGCGCGATAACGGTGGGCTGTCATTGATGATGCGCTCTTGCGAGTCTATATCTGAAGTGAGAAGCTTGTAAATAGCTAATACTGCGAGTGCTAGCCCAATTAGGAGTGATAGAGCAATTACTTCCAGTAATATCACGGCCTCAATCATGATTGATCCTATTTTTTCTTCTTTTCGCCCTGTGACCAATGTTTATTCGGCACTCCGGAATAAGTGGTGGAAAACATAGTTGTTCAGTATAATTAAATTCCGGATTAAGTGGTGGAAATGAGGACATCATGTTTGACCCTTTTAAGATTGCCAGCCCAGCTTGTGTCAACGTCAGCGGCGGACGGACTTCTGCCTACCTGCTGAAGCGAGTCATCGAGAGCAACGGTGGAGTCCCTGATGACACATTCCTCATCTTCTGCAACACCGGCAAGGAGGATGAGGCGACACTCCGCTTCATTCGAGATATCGCGCTGCACTGGGGCGTGCACATCACGTGGCTTGAATATCGGGAGGGAGGCCAGTTCGAGGTTGTCACTTTCGAAACGGCGAGCCGGAACGGTGATCCCTTCGAAGCGGTTATTCGGCAGCGGGGCGGCGTGCTTCCCAATCCTCGCTCCCGGTACTGCTCCTCCGAGCTGAAGACCCGCACCATTCACCGCTACCTTCGGTCCCTGGGCATCCAGGAGTGGGAAACGATGCTTGGCATCCGGGCCGACGAGCCGCGCCGGGTCGCCAAGTTCAGATTCAACCCACATCCCGAGACGCCGGACGAGTTCGTTCGCATCCCGCTGGCCGATGCCTTCGTTACCGCCGGTGGCGTGGGGGAGTTCTGGCGCGCCCAGCCCTTTGACCTTGCTTTGCCCAACAACGGCGGCAAGACGATTCACGGCAACTGCGACCTGTGCTTCCTGAAGACAGGCGCTTCCCTGGTCAGCCTGATTGCTGAGAAGCCCGAGCGCGGCATCTGGTGGGCTACCCAGGAGAAGCAGGCCGAAGCGGTTGCTCATGGGGATGGCTGCCGGTTCCGCATCGACCGGCCTGGCTACGGCAGTATGTACGACTTCGTTAGGAACCAATCCGACATGTATGGGTTTGACAACAATGAAGAAGCCATCTCGTGCTTTTGCGGTGACTGAGCTGTTAAACTCTCGGCCGGCCGCCAGCTGCGCGCCCAGCGCGCGGCCGAGAGCAAGAGCCTCTACCGCTGCGCGTGCTGCCACGGACTGTTCGCGCCGGCTGAGATGGATGCTGACGCTGAGGTTCTGGCGCACTTTCGGGCCTTTACCGACGGCGACCATACCAAGGTCGAGAACGCCCTGCTCGTGTGCATTGAGTGCAATACCCGTTTCCACATGGAAGAGACTACTCATCATTTGTCACTTTCCACCGAGTAATCCGGATAGCCGTTTATTCAGGGAATCCTTGATTGATTCGCGCTTAACGCTTTCGGCAATTGCAATGGCTTGCTTGATCGGCTTGCCAACATCGCGCTCTGTCGCGATATTAGTTGAAAAGGCTTTCTTAGACGGGCTTTTAATCAATGGCATTGCATCTCCTTCAAGATAGCGTAACTGGAAGCGCGCATGGCTGATTCTATAGTTATGCCAAGTGTCGCAAGGGAGAATACCGCCAATTCAGGCACAAATGTCATATTTCCGCCTTCTTTTATAAATTGCGTTACCAATTCTTCAAGAGAAGATAAAGATAAGTCAGGAGATGTTTTCACAGGAAGCTAACTTGGAAAGAATTTAATCTGAGTATCATTATACATTATTCAGCGGAATCCATCAAAATAGTCCTTATAAAAACTCAAAATGAGTCTACACTGTAGTTATAGAATCGTGCGAAAAAACTTGAGATAAAGGAGAGACATCATGTTTGATTCGCTGAAAGACACATTGGCGCATGTCCCAGAATCTCTACGCCCCCAAGATCGCCGCACACATGATGCTCCTCACGCCATAGAACGTCGAGTACATGACCGGCGCGAGAATCAAAAGGAACGTGCTGATTATGATCAGAAACTTGAGCAGTTCAACCGGAAGTATATTTCAAAATAGACATTCCTATGCAAACTAGCCAAAAACTCGCAGCAGTCCTGCGCTTAGTCTATGGTGATCGGCGATTCGCGGAAATGTGTCTTTATCTCGGCATTCCAGTTGAAGAATGCTATTTCTTGTTTTTCGGCAAATATCCTAAATCGAAAGAGGCATAAAATGTACGCTACCCGTAAGCAGGATTTCAGGAACTACCTTGCATCTTCTTTCTATCGGCTGCATTTCGGCAGCTTTCAAGATTGGCTGAAGGCAGGCATGCCGAATGGTGGCGTGCAATGACATCTCAAGAACTCAGAGAGTGGCAAATTGACATGGGATATACCTATGAGGAAGCCGCTGCTGCTTTAGGGATAAGCCGTGCTACCTATTCCAGATATGTAAATGGCTCAAATATTCCTATTGTCGTTGGAATGGCTTGCCATTATCTTTGCTCCCAACAAGACGCACGTGACTTCTTAAGCGACTTTTCTTGATTTACCGCATGCTGCCTTCTTTATCTCTGGGGCTACTTGGTCTATGGATTCAATAATTTCTGCTATTTCGCTTATATCATCCTGGGGTACGTAAAGATCGCGCATCATTTCCAGCCATCGCTCTGAAAGATTTCCGTCGGTCGGCTCTTTGTCTCTTACATCTTGATAAACATCAATGATGTCGCGGACGAAATTTTTCAATTGCTGTATTTCTTCGTCTGACCGTCGTTTCAGAAGCTCATCAAGTTGATAAGTTACAAAATCCGAATTGGTCGATTCAGATGCAGCCGCAATGCTGGCGGCTTTCCAGATATCTTTGTTGGATATCATGCTTAGAACAGGGCGCGAGCGCGCTGGGCAAGCGATTGGAACTCTTGGGATGCCTCGGCACCATATTTCTGGGCCGCGGCTTCTACTTCTGCCCATAGGCTCAAATGTGGAGCAGCTGCGTCAATTGCATCAATAGCAGCTTGAAATTTGGCTTTTGCGTGGGCCAGAACATCTTCGGCCATCAATACTTCGGTTTCGGCAGCGGCCTTAATATCTTGTAAGCTCATTTCGTTCCCCTTAAAAATCAATCACCTTTACGCAAAACGTCTAGGATAATATCTAGTTTATCAGATTGGCGACGCTCTGATTGTTCTATCGCTTCGCCTAACCTGGCGGCCAGGCCGTTGATATTCTGTTTCAACCCTTCTACTTCTCTGATTTGTCTATCTTCGAGTCGTATATTTTCGTTGCGAATCCTGTCCATTTCAGCGCTTAGGCGTTGTTCAACTTCTTGCTGCTGGGTTAGGTTAGCCTTTTTTTCCAAGGCGTCCTGATGCGTTTTTAGGCGGTCATCATGACCTTTCCAAAGGTACGACAGGAGCGCGGAAATCAGACCAAACATAAGACCTAAACCCCATAACCACAAAGTTATCGTATTAGACGGCTGGTCCATGATTGTAATTTGCTAAGAATGATGGTCGAGAAAAGAATGCAACTCAGCAATTCTGCTGACTCTAGCATCCGAGCAATAAAACGATATTCCGAGACTTCCGACTGATACCAAGCATACCATCCTATCATGTGGGCGACTACCAGCATAATACTTAACCACACAATGACTCGTGTCGCTTTTACAGCGAGCATCAAAGCGCATGATAGAACGATCAATTCCACGAGGATACAGCGGATAAACCAATCTTCCGGGGCCGGATACCAAGGCACCGGCACAAAGACCCCGGAAGAGACAATCAATGTCAGCACAAGCGATTTTGCATCACTCCGATTAGCCCATAGAGCGACACAAAATAAAATGGCATTGAGAGTCATTTTTTACCAGGTCTCTTGATTGGGGCTTTTGTTGGAGGAGGTGGAGGGCTGCCATTGCCAGCTTGGAAGATTTTATTCATGATTTTCACCTTTGTTAAAAACTATTACAGAATAGCACAATATCAAAATCTTTATCAAAAACTTTATTACGATAGTATTTCTTTTATATGGTCAAAAGCAATAATTGGCGCATCTTGAAGAATTGCAATCGCTCCAAGATCAATGAAGCCTGGATATTTCTGCGCATATCCGGCGTCTGTAAGTTTTTGAGGATAAACAACCAAATCGTATGTCTCCATCTTTTCCGCGACAGTGCCAAAAGGCAATGCTCTGAATCTGGCATCATTCATTTTGAGCATTCCTTTTCTATTGCTTGGAAGACTTGCGCAGTCGTCATACCGAATTTCACTGCGATATAACCGACTATCGTTTCAGTGGAAAGCTCGTCATCCGCTGATAAATGCTCTGCGTTGTAGAGAATTTCGCTGTTTTCTGCATACACGATAGTCCTCCTGAATTTGGAGCAGCTATAGGGAGTCGAACCCTGATCTGCGATGCTTGGAGGGCATGCGGCACACCTTGTACTTAGCTGCATTAGCGGCTTCACCGCCTTGGCTAATCTGTAGCGCTTAGCTTGCTCACCTGAAGGACTACGAATTGCACGTAGATGTCATTTACGCGTTCAGACTGGAACTTATAGGCTCAAGAGCATAGGTCTTGCCTGCGTCTACTGATATTAGGTAAGAATGCAGTACCATCCTTTATCAAAGGGAAGATTGCCATCTTCCATGCGCCTAACTTCGCATTAAGTGCCAGCCTCAGGCCAATCCTTTTTTATTCGATCCCCATCCTAGTTTAACCTGAGACATCGAATCAATTGTGCGTTTCTGTCTTTGGTACTTTTGCTGCGTTTCAGAAAGTATTTTCACCCTTTCCGGCGTCTTTGGCAAGTTCAAACATTCGTATTTGAGATTAATTTTCGCTTTATTTTCCATGTCCGATATGCTCCCATTACTGAAATTCCAATGCCATAAGTATTTTCGCATTCGCAACGCCAAAGGATGATGATGCCAGTCGGTCTGAATATTTTTACTCGTGGCTTCAAGACTCCTCACCATTTCCTTTTACTATTCCCATGCACCTAGCATAGTCTAAGTCACACGCAAGATCATGCTCAGATATCGCCATCCTTATTAGGCTTTCAAGTGCCTTAACGTATAGATCGCGCTGCTCTTTGCCTTGGCCTATCTTACAAAATCCATCGGCAAGATTGGAAATTGCTGTTTCTACTTTACTCATGGTAGTTTTACATCTCCGTCTTCAATGGCACGACGGATGGCTGTTTGACACAAGACGGCAAGTCCAGGGTGGAAGCTACTGAACATAATCCCAGCAGCTTCACACATTTCACCAACAGTCATTCTTGAAACTGGATAAACAGGCTCAGGTTTTATGCGGAAATGAAAACTAGAGTTACAGAAATTTGGAGAAGGAGATGGAGTCCAAATAGATTCTGCTAATTGTGCTACATATTTTTGCTCAATTTCATGCCCATCTGCGAATGCATGCATTTCCTTGGCCCATCTGTGCGGCACTACCTTTAATGGTGATTGTTTATTAATTAATGTAGAAAATTTGTCTTGCAAACCAACGTTTGCGGTATTTTCTTGTGTGTATTCTCTCTGTTTCTGTTGAAAAGCTAATGCTTCCATTTGTGAGTAAGACATGTAACTGTCAGAACTATCCATTATTATTCTCCCCTACTGTCCTGATATGCGTATGCTCAGGATACAGTTCCTCGCAGCGCTTGAGTTGATCTAGCATGGCCTGCGGTAGTTTGTATTCCTTGCGCGGTTTTTCGATTGGCGTTTCAGTTGCTTCGATTGGTAGTGGTTTCTGAAATTTCATTTTCTATTCTCCTTTTATTTTTGCGATCGCAGCATCAATCAATCTGCGAACGCCGTTTAATTCGTCTTCTTTAGTTGGCACTTCACGCATGTTTTCAGCAGCAACTTCAATAGCAAAATCATATTTATCTTTTTCTATGCAACCAAATCCGTCGGCTTCAAAAGAAAACATAAGCCTTTCTGCATCCCTACGCACCTCTTCGTCTTGCTGGCGGACTTTGGATTCGATAGCGCGAGCGATTGTAACCATATCAAAAGAAGATACAAAGCCGCGCAATGTAGTTTTGCACATAACGTCTTTTATTTCCTCATCACTCAGCAGTGATTGAGGTTGTGGAATGGATGGGGCGCGCCGATTCCATGCCGCTATCGCCTTCACGTCGCCATAATCAACCTCATCAGTAGCAAGACAAGCGCCTGGTCCGAGAGCGCCGAAATCTTCACACATGGACTGCGTTACTGATTCGCCTGCAATATCTGTAAATAGTATTTCACCTGAGCTGATATTTTCACTGCCGTAGAACGGGCAAGATAATTGTTTATATTCATCCATATCTTATTCCTCCGAAAATTCTTTGTAGGCGCGGACAATCGCATTGGCGAGAATTTCTTTCTTCGGGCATGTGCACTGCTTCAGCCTCTCGTTCTCTTCCTTCAGTTGGTCGCGCTCGGCATAGAACATCTGTATGTCTTCCCACATTTCGTCTATGTAGGACTGAATGTATTCAGGATCGGCAAGTTCTTTGGCGGAAAGTTTTACAAAGGTTCGATTCTGTTTCCCAATCTGCGCACATAGTTGCGTGAGAAATTCCTTACAATCCATTTCTTCTTGCTCTCCCCATCCCTCTGAAACGGCATCTGTGAGCAGGCGAAGAAGCAACATCGCTTCATCAAACTTCGTTTGCTGGTATTCGGTTAGTTTGGTCATGATATCGAATCCTCACTGATAATTTCATCGCACAAAACAAGTTGAAGAGTGTGGACATCCGCATAAAGAGGGTCGCCACCGGTATATTTTCTTGTTGTCTTCACATTAATACGCAAATTATCTTTGATATAGTCATGTACCTCAGACATTTGTTCCTCATTCATAATCAGCATTTCATTTTCTCCTTATTCTCTGCGGCAGCAATAGCATTGCGTATTTTTTCACACGCATTTTTAGGTATGCCTACTTTATACAATTCGCTTCCCAAATGATCTTCTACGAAAGGCAACGCCAGATACAATGATTCTAATAATCGAGCGTTTATTGCTTCCAATTCTGATTCTCGCTTCTTGTTGGCAGCGTCTAATGCTTGGACATCTTTAAAGATCACAAGAAATCCCTCATCAGATTCCATTAGTTTTAGCGAGCCACTATTTTTACCGTCAGCAATGAGTGCCAAATAATGCCGCTTCAAATCTCCAATTTTCATTTTTCTATCCCATTCCATAAGTCCATTCTGCCATTCTCTATGCACCAATCGTATAAGCGAATATGACAGTTGTTCTCGGTTTGCTCATACCCCGCATGATGCGCCTTAGCTAAAATTTCCCAATATTTTTTTAAATCGTGGCTAATTCTAGTAGCCTGTTTTATTTCTTCAATGTCGGATGGCGTCCATTTGTATAAGTTAGCCAAATAGGCGAACTCTCTAAGAAACTCTCTCGAAACATGCATCGGCAAAATCCTTGTCCATTTCCGGATAAACTTTTACTTCGACATCGTATCCTTTTAACGTCAATCTTCTAGCTAGATTATATGACGCAGACTGGCCTGTAAAATTTCTGTCATTATCTCCAAATATGACTATTCTTTTTACGCCTTCTGGAACTTCCCATCGCTCCAATAAAACAGAATTTGTTGCAGCCCAAACCGGAATATTAAATTGCAATGAAGCTGCAATACTGGTTTCAATTCCTTCCGCTATCCCAATTTCATCAGAAACGAGAGATAGTCTAACTGCCGAACCATTTAAACAGAGTCCAGCCATAAATTTTTTCACTATCTGAACATTCGCCTTCTCTCCAGAAAAAGTCAAGTATGTTCGATGTAAAGTGCTTCCTCTTCCGTATTGATCGCGCAATATTGAAACCATTGCGGGGTGACGCTCACCTTCAGAATGATATAAACGAGGATGATATCTGATGTCTGAAGGTATTTCCTGTATTCCAGTTCTTCGATTAAGGTATGTCCATACAGGATCACCATGCACTACTCTTCGACATTCTTTCAAAACTTTTTTTATTGCCGCAATTTTTTCTTGCTCTGTTTTTTGTGAGGCGAAAGAACCTATTTTCATTCTACCGACGATCTTATCAACTTCCTTAGCGGCATTTGAAAATCTCCACCCATAAAGGCGCATCAAAAATTGCATTCCAAAACCAGGCCCGCACTGAGAGCAATAAAATGAACCACTTCCATCTTTATTATCGAACCTAAACCGATCTATCCCACCACATAGAGGACATGACGTATGTCGTCCCGTTAAAAACTTCTGATCTACGCCAAGGGTAATTAAAATATCATGCCATTTCCCAAGAGCCGCTTCGATAGTAGGATAATTTTTATCAGCCATTTTTTCTGCCCTTCGCGAATCTGATGAAATTAGATTTCACTTTGTTATGCACGAGAATTCCAGGCTCCGACATCGTATTTTCAAGACCACGCGGCCAGACAGAAAAAAAACTTCTATATTGATTTGCTACCCATCCATCAGAATAACCTTTTTCATTAGCAATATATCGTAGTTCAGAAAAAACCTGCTGCTTGTTCATAGATTCGTATATTGATTTTTTTGTTTTTTCCTTTTTCGTCAAACTACCTATCGCAGTCACGACAGAATTTTTCTTTTGCGGCACAAATCCACATATCGGACATTTACCTCCGTTCTTACGGAGATATTTGCAACTAGTACATTTAACCGGTAACTTTTCCTCTTTTTTCTTATCCGATCCGGATGATTTTTTAGGTTTCCCATCATCAAGAACAATCGGAAAATCATCGGTCGGGAATCCTAGCTGAGCAGTTGATCCGGAATGGTCGAATAATACCGCTTTATCCTTTCCAGCAAACGGGCGCAGGACACGCCCTACCATCTGCAAATATCTGATCTTACTTTTTGTCGGACGCGCCAAAATCATGACTTCAGTAGCTGGCGCATCGAATCCCTCAGAGAGCAATGCACAATTCGATAAAATTGTAAATTCCGAAGCTTTAAACCTGCCTACAATCTCTTTCTTCTCATCATAGGTCATCATGTAGTCAATATGCTCCGCGTTGATTCCAGCGGCATTAAAACGCTCTACGATGTGCTTACTGTGTGCGATATCTACGGCAAAGACTATCGTTTGCTTTCCTTTTGCATTTTGCATCCAGTTATCGACTATATCCCCAATCAGTGTCGGTTTATCGACCGCCTCTGCAAGCTGCTTTTCGTGATAGTCACCGGCTACTATTTTTACATTTTTTAAATCTGGCTCGCTCGGAGCGTAAATATCAACATCAACCAGATAACCTTGATCTATCAATTCTTGGATAGAAATTGGGCAAACAATATCTTCAAATAACTTACCGAATTTATATTGCTTACCAAGTCCCTTTGCCATGCATGTGGCAGTCACTCCAATGATAGGAATTCCTTTGTAATGCTCTATGAGTTTGTGATATTTTTCTGACCCAGCGGCCCCGTGCACTTCATCGCAAAGAATAAGATCGCATTCAGGATATCCCCGCTTATGAATAGTATCTATTGAGGCAATCACACAATCGTGATAAGTGCCACGAGTATTTGCCCCTTGTAGAATCCCATGCTCAATCTTTGCGCGGCTCAAATGGGTCGACATTTGGTCGGCTAGTTGAACGCGATTCACCAGGAACATGACTCGCTTTCCTTTTTTCAAGGCACCCACGATCATTGTTTCGCAAATCGCGCTCTTACCTGACCCGGTAGCGGCTTGAAGGACAATTCTTTTATTCCCATTAGCCAAGGAATTCTTGATTAGTATGATGGCATCTTCTTGATAATTACGAAGAACCAATTCATTCACAATATTGGAAGAAGATTTTTCACTTTCCAAACCAGCTACTAAGCTTTCTTGCATTTTATTTATTCCTTGTCAGGTAATATTTCTCAATTACCAATATTGCTTTTCTATAAACAGACCCCTATTAGGTACTAATTAGAATCTATTTTTTCTCTTGGATTGAATCCCAAAGTCAACAGCACCCCCAGTCAAACTCTTAGAGTTATCCTCGGTTGGCTGCCGGACAATTAAATTGAATATTTTTCAATCCAAGTAACTACGCTAATTGCCCGTCATTTGGTCAGACTATAAGCCTCACGGCCCACCAGCACGCTCTAACCACTACACCCCACGCTTGTCCTACTGGTCATTCTTGACTCTCGAATACTGCCGTTCGGCGGTTGTGCCCTCTATACTCAGTATTCACTTACTGCATGCCGAGATTCCTATCGTTCCCATTTAAGCCATGCTGATTTGGTCATGGCACAGTTAATTCAAAATATTTAGGCGTAAAAAAACCTCAAAGACCTTTGGAGGGTAGGCGCTTGGTGGCGCAGAACATTCCTTGCATGGGCAGATGGTCCCGGGAACGTTCTACACTACCCTCCAAAAAACTTTGAGGCACATTCCATCTGTATTTGCATCGCTCGGCACCATCCGTTAGCGAATCTGATTGCTCAGACAAGACAATATTAATTTACTAGAGCAATAATTTCAAGGAGTATTTGTTTGTTTTCGCAAATATTTCTTAAATCACTGCTTTAACGCTCTACCCATCTTGAAACCAATCACCATTCCGATCAAAACTCCGATCAGGTAGGCGAACGCCAATACGTCGCCTAAACTAATTTCCGTATTCATATGCCGACTTCCATATCACGAGAGCGCTTGCAATCCATGCCGTTGAAATCTAGACACTTTTTCTTTTCTGAGGCTGGCTTATTTGGGGGGGGCGGCTGGCGCATCTTCAAGAACGAATCCCTGACAAACTAGACGGGCCTTTTGCGGAGGCGTGAAATTGTTGCTTTCCACAAAATCTGTACAGGCTTTTTTCGTAGGAAATTCAGCCATCATCATGAATGTCGGATTAGGGTCCGCCGACATCAGCAATAACAAAATATACGTAATCATAATCACTCCTAGAATTACCTATGTAGTATAGGAATTCTCAGGAGCAATTGCAAACTATTTTAGTTTTGTTATTTAACAAATATTTCAAACATGACAGCAGAAGTTGGCGACATTCTATGCTCAGAAAGCCAGTCAGCTAAATCTAATTTAGCCCATCCAAAATCATTAGTATCAAGAATCACCGAGCGTAGAAAACCGCGAGCGTAAAAATACGCCCGGATCATTTCTTTTTTTGGACTGGCAATGCCTGCATGAACTGCAAGTCTATCGCCGCCTTCTCTATGCATTTTCTCAATCCCTCGCTCAAGTTTCCGTTACCTATCTTTCTCGCGATACGCGCCTGCCGGAAAGTTATCCTAGCCGTGTAATTTGCTAGGGCGACTTCCTGTTCTGGGTGAATTAACGGGCGACCGTCTTTTTTTTGCTCTTGCATATGCCGCCCCATGATAAGTTGACGTATTTTAACGAATATGCAACGAAAATAGCAATACAAAACAGCAACTTACGCAATACGCCTACTGATCCATGATTAACCGCCATTCTGGCAATTCGAATTCACTGGAGAAAATCATGGACGGAACACCTGTACACAATATTTTTACACCTGGCGCTGGGACTGGCGCAGCAATCGGAGGCGGCCTAGGCGCTGGCCTACTTGGTGGCGTGCTTGGAGGCGCACTATTAGGCGGTAACGGTCTTTTTGGCAATCGCGGGACAGCAGATGGCGTCAACATGAACAGTAATGAGCGCGTAGCTAGCTTAGAGCGCTTGGTAACGGCTCGTTTCGATGCAGAGAGCCAGCGCGAGATTCAGGCCGCAGTAGAACGTACCGCAGGAGCTACGCAACTAGCTGTTGGCGTAGGCAATGCAGCGCTAGGTGTTGAAATCGCCAAGGGCCAAGGCGAAGCAAATACTCAGGCGGCGTTGAATGCGGCGGCTTTGGGCGTTCAAGTCCAGAAGGTGGGCGGCGACTTGGCAACTCAGGTTGCATTGAATACGGCGGCTGTGGCAACGGCTGTTGAGCGTACAGGAACAGCTTCGGCCTTGGCGTTCAAAGATACGGCTTTGCAAATCGCCGGCGCGCAGTACGCAGTTTCCCAAGCTATCCAAGTTGATGGCGATAAGACACGTGCTTTGATTATCGCTAACAATGATGCTGCGTTGAATCGTATGCTGGCAACTGCTCAGAATGAGATTATCGAACTGAAGGGTGATCGTAATAGCCAGCGGCATAGCAGGGAGACTGAATTGACGATCACGCAAAATGTCAATCAGAACCAAGCCCAAGCTCAGCAGCAACAGCAATTTCAAGTTCTGAATACGATTGCATCAGGGTTGCAGGCTCTGATTAATCAGAACCAGATAATCCATAACGGCATTGTAAATTTGGGAACTATGACTGCTTCTGGCAATCCAGTATCATCTAACACAAGCGTTCGTTGATGGTATAAAATAGCATTTCAAATCGCGCCTAGAAGGCATTCGAAAAACGGTTAGTTACCGTCTGGCGCGATTCTTTAACTCTCTTAACTGGAGAATCGAATGCTTACTCGGGCAAAACTTCAAGAATTATTCCACTACGACGAAATAAATGGCACATTAATCAGAAAAGTTGCCAACCACGGATGACCCTATTTCGGCGTCATAAAGCTTTGAAACTCATACAACAGTTTATTTAGCGAAGCCTTGCCAGCATCAGACACGATAAAGGCAGGTAGAGATTTCACATTAGCCGATATCCACATCTGCTGATCCTCGGTGAATGCCGATCCTAGCAATGCCATCATGACCGCTGTTTCGTTAGGCACCGCTGACGGCTGCGCAGACGGCACTGACGTTTTAGACACTTCAGCAGCAATCATAGCCTGAATATCAGGGCGTGCTAAGGCTGTAGGTATCGCCTGCGCGGCTGCTGCGGTAGCTTTTAACTGTGCTAGCTGCTGTTCTAACTGCTGGATAAGCATTGACATATTGTCTCCTGAAATATGTATTTAATGAAATTCTAAAGAATGCAATATTTCACTTTAGAATTTCACTAAATCATTCTATGAATTTCTCGCATCCATCCCCTACATGCGCATTGTCTTGTGGAGGTTGAACAGGATATTTTTTATCTGCAAGTTTTGATTTCAAAAGATAACCCTCAAGCGGCCAAATTTTCTGTATTGCATTTTCACGAGCAATTTTTCTTCCCAATTCTGAATCGAAATTTTCTGCACTCGCGCATGCACTTTCGCCAGTAACTGTAAAACCATTTTCCAATACAAGAACGCAAAAAGTTAATAAATCTAATTCTTTATGAAATCCTGGGATACTTGGATTATTTTCCATTGCAGAAGATGCAGTAAAGTAATATTCTCCGTCTATAATTGCCTCTATTTTGCTTGGCGTAACTCTCGGCGCTGTCAATCCTTTATAGATTATTTCTTTTTCAATAGATTCGTCAGACATTTTATTTCCTTTTAAGATTTCCAGAATCCGTCTGGCGCGGTTTTTAAAAAAATACCCATGCTGACTAGTGAAAGCCACATGTTATCGCTAGTTAGACTTACGCAATACTTTCGCAATACGAAACATCAGTCTTAGAATTGTTACCAAGCATTTTACACAATTCCAACTGAGTCCACCATTCCTGCTTCTTGCAGTTTTTCGCGTTGAATGGAGACTTTAAATGACGCTCTACGCATTCTTCAACACCAGGGCCGCGCCGGTATATCTTTTCTCGTGATTTGCTTCCTGGAACAGTTCCTATGCAGTGCATGAGGTCGTTATCGACCAAGTACCTAACGACTGATTGATATGCCGATTCGTTTTTGACATAGAATACTCTTTTGATGTCCTTGACCGTCAAGTCTCGATATTTCAATTGTTCTTCAACTAGTCCAGCACGTTTTATGATAGTGGGAGAATCAATCGGGCCGCTCATGCGATTCTCCATATTCTAGCTTCACCTTCGCTTTTCCTGGTAGTAAATCTCATACCATTTTTCTTGCCGAAATTTCTCGCAGAGACACTTGCAGTAGCATATTTACTGTATGGGATAAGGATTGAATCTCCAACATTCATATCTCCAAATGGATATTTGGATTTTTTATGTGGAGGGGGGATATTTCTGTCTATTTTAAACATCATGGCACCTCATGAATGTAGAAAACTTTCTGGCGGTGATTGCTTGTCGTAATATCAGGTAAACTGCGCGCTACGATAGATTCATGCCATGGTCTTCCGCTTCCTTTCACCCAATACGTTGTACAGTAATTATCTGGAGAAACATCTTCACCGAAATATTGAAGATTGAGTGTCTGCACAAAATCAACGTATTCTTTTTCAGATACTTGTTTTAGCTGAGTCATGATTCCCTCTTCAAGAGTTTCAATGCAGCGCAGAAGCCGTCATGCCACGCCATGCTTTCACGAACAGGCGTATTTTCTGTCGCCCATTTGTCGTATTCGGTATTCATGACTTTTATTTCCGCCTCTATGTCCATGTCCGGGACAAGTTTCTGTGAATCTTCGATAGAAGAATATTGCGCGTACAACTTAGCTTCTTGGATCAATTCACTATCGGTCAATCTGCCTTTGTATTTGCACCCTGTCTGTTTTGTGCCTCCACAGTCGCCACCACATGATGGACATTGCTTACTCATCGTTTTTCCTCAATTTAGCTTGAGCGTTAAGCATTTCATTCTCAAATGCGCCAATATGCATTCTAGAGCAATCGCACAAACCATTCGGATAAGCAGGCGAATTATGCATGGAGCAATCGCTGTCATGCGCAGGGTCGTGCATTTGCACAAGTGCTAATAGGACAGTTTCTATGTCCTCCCAAGACACGGAATTTTCGGCAATATGAGAAGCTATTTCTTTCAAATAAGCCGTGCTGATCGTCCAGCCACCTTCTGAATTTGGCTGAAGCGGAAATTTAAATATCATCATGTTTTTACCTTTCTGAATAAGGAACCATTCCGAAGAAAATAGCAGTGCACGCATAATCAACGGATTTCGGGATAGGATGCCTGCCATTAATCCAGCTTGAATAACTCATGCGGCTGACTCCTAGAAGCTCTGCCGCTGATTTAGCGGTGAGATTCATTGTCATTTGCCATGCTATAAGATGATTTGGCTTCATGCTATTTATCAATCATTTCCTTTTTAGTTGAGGTGCCGTGAAACTCGCTCCTTTGCGGACAACCACATCGTTGCACTCTGCCAGCGCCGGGACCGTGAAACTCGCTCCTTCGTAGACATACACATTGTTGCACTCTGCCAGCGCCGGGACCGTGAAACTCGCTCCTTCGCGGACAATCACATTGTTGCACTTTGCCAGCGCCGGGACCGTGAAACTCGCTCCTTCGCGGACAATCACATTGTCGCACTCTGCCAGCGCCGGGACCGTGAAACTCGCTCCTTCGCGGACAACCACATCGTTGCACTTTGCTAGCACCGGGGCCGTGAAACTCGCTCCTTCGTAGACAACCACATCGTTGCACTTTGCTAGCACCGGGACCGTGAAACTCGCTCCTTTGCGGACAACCACATCGTTGCACTCTGCCAGCGCCGGGACCGTGAAACTCGCTCCTTCGCAGACAACCACATCGTTGCACTTTGCCAGCGCCGGGGCCGATATTTCAACCCCAGAAGGAATAATCAACTGACCTGCAAACTTCCCACTGCAAAGAACCATGAAAACATCAAAAGCTTCCTGATTCACTGCAATGATTTTTGCG
>Ga0210384_10000675_pt1 | contig 51067 bp, 49 predicted proteins | sample IncBWH2MmetaG_FD_160574 | JGI IMG/M metagenome (GOLD analysis project Ga0210384, IMG submission 160574) | Forest soil microbial communities from Barre Woods Harvard Forest LTER site, Petersham, Massachusetts, United States - Inc-BW-H-2-M | ecosystem: Environmental > Terrestrial > Soil >... | reverse complement strand
GGAACTGCGGCTTTGGTTTCGGTTTCGGATTCGGCGGTTGGGGCTGGGGCTGGCCCTGGCTGGGTTTCGGGTTCTGGGATCCCTTCTGGTATAGCCCGTGGTGGGGACCTGGACCCGCATACGGATATGGCTATTACGGGTATCCGAACAGCAACGTCTATGGTTATCCTGATTCGGGGAACTACCCTCCGGACGACAACTCAACGCCGCCTCCGCCGCAGGACGATCAATACAATCGGAACGATCAGGGAAGCACAAATGGCAATTGGGTGACTCCCAACGGGCCGAGCCCTTCGCTTGCGCCAAATTCCGCGAACCTCACCGTGCCGGTTCTCATCTACATGAAAAACGGTTCGGTGCTGACGGTCCGCGATTATTGGATGATCGATGGGGAGCTGCACTACATTCTGATGAGTGGCGTGCACAGAGCCGTCGATCTGGAGCAGGTCGATCTGCCGCGCTCCAACACGGAAAATGCCAAGAGCGGCGTGAAATTTATCTTCAAGTCCGAGCCGAGCGTTACAACCCCTGAGCCTGACGGAAGCACTCCGCCTCCGGCCCAGCCCGACTCGAGCCAACCCCACGCAGTCCCGCAGCCCGAAGCGCGAACGTAGGCTTTAAGTGGCACACGCTTTAGCCTGTGGGGTTTCGTCCTTGCATGATCGAAACCCCACAGGCTAAAGCGTGTGCCACTTGATTTTCTCCGCTCACCTGTTCGGCGCAGGGAACTGGACCTTCGGCGCTTCGCGCGACGATTCCGACGCCGTGAAGTAAGCATTGTTGCGTTGGAATCCTGCCCAGCCGGCGAACAGACTGTTCGGAAAAAGTCCGATGAATGTGTTGTAATCCTGCACCGCGTCGTTATACCGCTTGCGCTCGACGGCGATTCGATTTTCCGTGCCGGCGAGTTCGTCCTGCAGCCTCAGAAAATTTTCATTCGATTTCAATTGCGGATAATTTTCAACGATCAGAAGCAGCCGGCCGAGCGCGCCGTCCAGCTGGCCGTTGGCCGCAATTTTGTCCGCCGGGGTTTGCGCGCCCAGCAGCGCGGAGCGAGCGCTGGCGATGTCGTGAAATACCGTCTGCTCCTGCGCGGCAAAACCTTTGACGGTTTCGACGAGATTCGGGATCAAGTCGGCGCGCCGCTGCAGCACGACGTCCACCTGCGCCCAGGCCGACTTCACCGCCTCGTTTTTCGTCACCATCTGATTGCGGCTGCCGACGTACGTTCCGCCGACCAGCAGCGCAATCACAGCCAAAACCACCAGCACAATCACTCCAGCTTTCATACGCGTCCTCCGAGTTTCATTCGATCGCGATGCCCGCAAAATGGAATGACGCTATTTCATGAATGCCACGCCATCCAATCCCGCTAGGGCGTCAGGGGCTAAAGCCCTCGTTTCTCATGTCCCTGAATGTCGCGGCTGAAGCCGCGACCCACAAAAACGCTTGAAGAGACACCTTCATTGTATATTTGTCCGTCACCGCAACAGGTATTGTCATCAGGTCTTGTGGGTCGCGGCTTCAGCCGCGACATCAACTCCCGGGCGACACCGGGCTTTAGCCCCTGACGCACCGACCAGGTAGCGCCAGTGAACAATGGTTGTGAGACAATTTCCAGCCTCCAACGTCCAATCTCTAACCTCTAGCTTCCCGCTGCCGGTCAAATTCTTCCGTGACCGCTTCCACAAACGCAAAATACTGATTGAGAGTTTTCTCGGCGTCGAGGTCTCGTTCCTTCACTTTTCCTTCACGAACGCCAAGAATCGCGTGAAACCCGGCGGGATCGGCGCCTGCAAACTGCGCAATCCTGTCGATAGCCTCGCGCTTGGTCTCCGAGGGCGCTTCGCCCAGGGCGATGAGCGCGTGGCGAAACAGCGCCGCAAAAGCCGAAAACGAGGAGACCATCAGTTCCAAATACGCTTTTGATTTTTTGGGCGCGCCTAAAATCGCCTGGCGAAGGCGCAGCCAATCGGTCCGCAATTCGCGCTCCACTTGAATCGAATGGTTATGAAGCGGCACGGAAATTCCCGCCAGCACATTCTCCCCGTACAAAATCCGGTGGCGGGATTTCATGTCCAGGAGCTCGATGGTGAATATATCCGAGGACCGGCGCAGCTCTTCCAGGGTGAAAACCAGGGGCGGGCGCTGATCGTGGCGGACCCACCATTCCACAGCGCCGTGGAGGGCTTCGAGATGCGCCGCATCGGCCTGCTCGACCAGGCAAAGGATATTGAGATCCGAATGTTTGGCGTGAAACTCTTCCGTCGCCGCCGAGCCGTACAGGATCACCGCCTTCAAATTGTCCGCCGCTGCGGCCTTGAGCCTTTGCACGAATTCGTCGAGCTTAGTGTCGATCAACCCTTGCTCCTTCCGGGGCGAATCTCACCAGCCACCGCCTGCGCCGCCGCCCCCGGACGATCCTCCGCCGAAACCTCCAAACCCGCCTCCACCGCCACCACCCCAGGAACCGCCACCACCCCATGAGCCGCCGCCGTACCAGGGGCCGCCCATCCATATTCCGCCGCTGCGACGCGAACGGTTCGATCCACCGAAACCGAAAAAGAGACGCAGGAGAAAACCGATCAGCGGAAAAAATATGAAAACCGCAATGATCAGAAGCTCGACAAGATTCCCGAAAGGAGCAGGAGAATTACCCGATTCCGGTGCTGGTGCCGTGACCCCGGTTTCTGTGTCGAGCGTGACTTTCTGGTCTTCGGCAATGACGGACGCGACGCGTTGCGTTATGAGCAGTACGGCACCGCTGTAGTTGTTTTGGCGAAAGAACGGTACGGCTTCGCGGCCGAAACCTCCAACTTTCCCATCAGGCAAGATTGGCTCGAGACCATACCCGACCTCGGTCCAATACTTGCGGTCGCTCGGGGCGACCAGGATCATGACGCCACGGTCCTTCTGCTTCGGCCCCACTCCCCACTCCGTGAACAAATCATGCGTGAATTGTTCAACCGGCATGCCTTCCAATGAAGAGACCGAAACGACCGTAATTTGCGCGTTGGCTTTTTGATCGACTTCCGCGCACAGCGCCGTCAGCTTGTCTTTGGCCTGCGCGCTCAGCACGCCCGCGAAATCGTTCACATAGCCTTGCGGCTTGAGGTTTTTGACTTGCTCAGCCCAGGTAGCGGGAACGCAGGTGAGCAGCAGAAGCAACAACGGCAGCGCAACGGATTTCGCAAGTCGGAATGGAGAGGGCATCCAGCGTCAGCTTTCGTGGAACTTCCATCTTAGGCTGCCACTCCGCCAGCGTCAAACGGCCCGCTGACATCGGTGATTGCTACATGTAGGACAGCCACTCTTGGCTGTCCCGTACAGTTTCAGCAGGTTGAAATCGGACAGCCAAGAGTGGCTGTCCTAATGGAACCTCAAGCCAACCCACCACTCAACCTTGCGCTTCCACTTAATAGGCGTCTTGGCGTATGATCGCCGCCAAATCCGAAATTCGAAGTCTAATCGGACTAGGAAACTGGAGGAGCTATGGCGAAGCGATTGTGGATTGCGTGCGCCTTATTTTTCTTGTGCGCGGGAGCCGCTTCCGCGCAGGACGCGAAAACTGTTTTGCAGGCCGCCCAAAAAGCGATGGGCGATGTCACTTCGATTCAATATTCAGGGAACGGCCACATCAATTCATTTGGGCAGGCCTGGACGCCCAATGCCGCGTGGCCTTCCACCAATCTCACGAGCTATACGAAGACGATCGACTACACTTCCAAGTCGGCGAAAGAAGACTTGATCCACTCGGAGCCCAATCCGATGGTCAAGGGCGGCGGGCGCCCATTCGCCGGCGACGACAAGCAACAGAACCTCGTCAGCGGGCAATACGCCTGGGACATGCCGGGCAGCACTCCCGTGCCGCAACTCGGCGCGGCCGCGGATCGCCAGCTCCAGATTTGGCTCACCCCCCACGGTTTCCTGAAAGCCGCAATGGAGAACAACGCCACCGCGAAAAAGGGAGCGATGGGGACGGAGATATCGTTCCAGACGGGCAAGTACACAGTGACCGGCACAATTGACGCTCACAACATGGTCGCCAAGACGGAAACGTGGATCCCCAATCCCGTCCTCGGCGACATGCCGGTCGAAACGACGTACTCGGGTTATAAGGATTTCAATGGCGTGAAGTTCCCGACAACAATCGTGCAGAAGCAGGGCGGACAAGCCGTCCTGGAATTGACCGTGAACAGCGTGAATCCCAATCCGGGCCTGAATATTTCGGTGCCGGATGCGGTCAAGACCGCGGCGGCCCCGCCCATCAGAGTGCAATCGCAAAAGATGGCTGACGGCATCTGGTTTGTGGCCGGCGGATCGCACAACAGCATGGTGGTGGAATTTCCGACGTATATCACGGTGATCGAAGGGCCGCTTGGCGAGGGCCGCTCGCTGGCCGTGATCGCCGAGGCCAAGAGATTGGTCCCTAACAAGCCAATTAAATATTTAATTAATACGCACTCGCATTTCGATCACTCGGGCGGCGTGCGGACCTACGTCGCCGAGGGCGCCACGATCATCACCCAGGAAATCAACGTGCCCTTCTACCAGAAGGCCTGGGGCGCCCCGCGCACCCTCGCGCCGGACAATTTCTCCAAGGGCGCCAAGGAAGCCAACTTCCTCCCCGTGAAGGAAAAATACGTCCTGACGGAAGGCGACCGTACCCTCGAAATTTTTCACGAGAATGGATCCATGCACAACGCAGGCATGCTGATCGTCTATTTCCCGAAGGAAAAAATCCTGGAGGAAGCCGACGACTACACTCCCGACCTCCCGGAACTCGCAGCGCCGAGCGGAATTCGCCCCCCGGTATTCATGGCCAACCTGATGAAGCAAATCCAGACGCTCAAGCTGGACGTGGCCACGGTCGCGCCGATGCACGGAATCGTCGTGCCATTTTCCGATTTGCAAAAAGCGGCCAGCAGTGGAAAAGGATAGTCCGGAACCGCGAATTGAGTAGCGCTAACTGAAGACTGGAATAGGGCGAGAAAAGTTCAGGCGGTTGTCGGCGCGCCATGGCCGCCTTCTATGTTCCAGACCACAAAAACTTCAAACTCTGGCCTTTTCACCGCGGAGTTAGGTAGAGTAATGGGACGCGCCCGTAGCTCAGCTGGATAGAGCATCTGCCTTCGAAGCAGAGGGTCGGGAGTTCGAATCTCTCCGGGCGCACCATTCTTCTTTTTTTGCTCTTTGGAAGATCACATCGAAGGGTTTTCTGTAAGTCGGATAGACATTTACAGCATCCACAGCGCAGTTCGAAAGTACGATTCTAAGCAGTTTGGCTCTTTCCGTCGAATTTTGCTTAAGGTATAGAAAATGAGCCTTATTCGCGAGTTCTAAAATTTTGATGCCGTTCAATACGCGGTGCGGCTGACTTTGCTGCAATCCCTGCAATGCAAGTAATATCCGCTGTTCTTCGGTCTGCCACTCGATTGCCTTTCTTGTCCAAAGTTCCTCTGAAATCTTTCCGTCCAGCTTATCCGTATAGGCTTGGTCCATCCGATTGCGGACCGAAGTCAACTGCTGTTGCAATCGGCTGGCCTGTTGCTTTCTAAGCGCTTCCGCATTGTCTTTATCGCTGATCAGAGTACTTTCGAGCTGGGCGAGGACGTGATCCGGAATGTGAATATCTTTCAAGATCTTGCCCAAGCGCTCGCCGATTTCCTCCTCGCGGAAGTACGGCAACTTGCAAGGGCCGCGATGTCCAGTACACCGGTAATATGTGTAGCGATTTTTTTTGATTTCAGCCGTTATTCTGCAGTTGTCGTACGCGCAGTGGAGCAATCCAGAGAAGGCAAAATAATGCTTTCCATATTTAGGCCTGTGATGCCCCTGGAAAACGTCTTGGACCTGCTCGAAGAGTTGCCCGGAAACAAGCGGATGGTGCGTCCCTTTGTAAGTCTTGCCCTGCCAAACAAAAAGCCCAGTGTAAAACGGATTTTTTAGGGTTTTTTGTAGATGCCCCTTCGCATAGACACAGCCAAATTCCGCAGCTATTGTTTGGCGCAGAGATGAGAGGGAATGTGTGCCAGTCGCGTAAAGCTCAAAGAGTCGGCGTGCAATCGGTGCTTTTTCAGGATTAACCTCAATTGTGCGTTCCAACTTATTGTTCCGATAGCCAAGCGGAGGGCGGCTCGGATAAATCCCTTGTTCCGCTTTCTCGCGCATTCCCTTACAAACCTCCTCCCGTAAATTGTCGATATAGTTCCTGGCCATCAAAACTTGTATTCCATGCATGAATTTTGCCTGGGATTTTGAATCTTTATTGATAATTTGACCCTCTTTCGCAAGGTGAATCTCGACTCCCAAATCCTCCAAAGTGAGGTAATCGCGGAAATTGCGATACAGCCGGTCGGTCTTTTCTACAATGACGGTGCAACATTGTGGATTCTTGCGAAGAAATGCAATCATTTCACCAAACTGCTCCCGGCCAGCACATTTGGCGGTTTCCACATCTACAAATTCCCGCACGATCTGCGCGCCGATCTTCGGGGCGTATTCCATGAGCGTTTTGCGCTGCGCGGGGATGGAATATCCTTCGCGCTCCTGATCCTTACTTGAAACGCGTGCGTAAATGACGGCTTCTTTCATTTTTGTGATTCCTTTCGCTTCGAACGGGCAATTTTCGCGAGTTCACGTTGCACGCTTTTAAGTTCGGCGTCAACTAAATCAATTGCATTTTGCACATTTGGATCGGTAAAAAATAAAGCGCGTCTAATAAATAAATCTCGTTTCTGTAACTTCAACTGTTCCAAGCGGTTAAGAAGTGTAATTCCATACGATGCACTTTCTCCCCTGGAAGAAATTAGATTCCCAAATAGCATTAATTTGCGCAAACGCGAAATGCCCGATTTCCCGCGAATAAAAAGTTGAATTCCACAGGAATTACAGGTGCAATACGGCTTCTTTGTTTTTGAAAGAAGAATTGGGAGCCCTGCTCCGCATACCGGGCAGGGGAACTCTCTCCCGACAATCTCGGGGAGGGCCGCCCCCAAAGGGTCCAACGTTAACGTCACGTTAGCTTGGGGCTTCTCTGGCGTCAGTTCACTCATTCTTTCCTCCATTCGGTATTTTTTGTGCCCACATAGGTCCGGCCTTCCAAAATTGCTTTCTCTATATGGATACTCCCATTCAATTTCATAAGTTCGGCACCGCAGACTCTCCACGCATGAAAGGATTCTTCCAAATGTTGTAGTCTCCCAGCCCTCGCAGTCACGCTTGCGAGATCCATATGAATTTCAAGTTCCACCATTCAACTCCTCATCCCAACCTGCTAATTGTTCAAAAAATCTGAGAATTACTGCGAGGTCTGCTTCACTTATTGATTTTGACTGTGGAACTAGCTCGACGAGTGGTGATTGCGCGGAAGCGGGCGTACTACTCCGCATCGCCGCGATGCTATGCATCTCTTTGGTATGAGGACGAGGCACGAGGCTATTACACGGCGACTTCGTGTAACAGAACACCTCGCGTTTCAGATTTTTGTGGCGGAATTCGTTATGTTCGGCGAGCTATGACGATACCCATGGTGGCCACAAAATCAGCCAGTTTCGAGTGGTGCGCGTCCAGGCGCTTGTAATTACGGGAACGCCACATACTCTGTGCTCGTTCATTATAATTTTGTGCGTTATCAAGCTCTGCCAGCAAGGCGGATACTTCTCTGTCATGAAATCTACCAGTGGCACGCTTTATGTAGCCGACAAGCAGGTACCTCAAAAACTCTCGCAAGGTATGCGTTTCCGTCTCAGAGGAAATGCTTTCGGTCATGCCGAGAAATCCACAATAAAAACGCAGTTCAGATGCGAGCCGGGATAAGGGAATGCGCCCCATGTCAGCATATTGGGCACTTGCATTATCATCCTCCGCGGCCATCACGTCGTGAAACACATCCTCGATCATCAATGCAGCTTTCTCCAGAGCATTAGAGACTCTTTGGCGCTTCCTTGGATTACCGGCCAAGAACGTCCAGATTCTTTCGAGTAGCGCGGAATGTCGATAGATGGCCAAGATGGCGGCTAGAACCTCAGGGGTACACTTTTTCTGGGACAGTTCGGCGAAACACGCACGCGCCTCTGGCCAAACGAGCATATGCGCCTGTCGTTCGGCCCAAGAGGCAGGATCAATCCCGCGTGCCAAGAGGATGCTTCGGTGTGCCATCCAGACCCTCTGCGCAGCAGAGAACCTATCGAGCCTAAGTTCATCACCACTGACTGGATTTTGCCTAACTGTTCCCTTGTTTTTCACGATTGAAGAGGCTTTAGCGGCATAGCCTAGATGGATCATACCCTTGGAACTGGTGCCGTTGACTAGGCCCGAATGAATTAGTTACGGCCCACATTCCGATAACGCGACTTCCCAGGACTTGGCTCGGACCAGTTCGCGCTTCAATCAGATTTCTTTCTGAAGTGCACCCAGATCAGCAGACAAAGCATCGTCAAGAACACAACGATGTTAATTGTCAGAGACATTGTGTCGCGAGGTGGAACGAAATATCGAGTCAGTCCGACAACCACAACTAGAGCCATCGAAACTGAAACGGTTTGAAGTTTCCTTTTCACGCCTCGGCGAATTCGATCCGACGAAATCTCAGCTTTGATTGATGCAACGCTTGGTAAACCGTAGACGAGAACAGGAAGGACAAAAATACCCGCTAAAAAATAAATAGAGATCGCTCGATCGTACAGCCCGTGCCGAAATCGCTTCTCAAGGCTGTCAGAGTCAAAAAGGAGTACTAAATAGAACCCGAAATACACCAAGAAAATGATTTTGGCAAATTTCTTCAAGGAATCCCCCGCCGCAACCATACCATACAGACAAATTATGGCTGCTGGTTTGATTGGACCTCAACGGACTCGGAATATCCCACATTCCGGTAACGCGACTTACCAGGACTTGGCGCTAGTCGCTGCATTTTCCTTTCGACAATTGTTAAATGAACACGGACGCGTTTCCTTGTGCGGTCGTGCCATCCTGGCTAAAGCGCAATAATATAGTTAGCTAACCAAAACTGCTATCATTTGCCACATGAGCATCACCCTGGCAGATGCCTTCCTTAAAACCACCAGGGCGAAGGTACACCTGGACTCGTTGCGGAACGAAGTGGCAATCTTCAGAGATTCTAAACCGCATCGAGTTACCAGGCAGAGAGACATTACAAACAGGCGGTTTTTAATCCACTTTAAGATTGCAAATATTCCAGATGGGCTTTACCTGATTGTTGGTGACTTCCTTTATTGTATGCGGTCTTCCCTGGACCAGCTTGTTTGGTCGCTCGCCAAACTAAACAAGCCTTATCCCCGTGGGACGCAATTCCCCATTCTCGAAAAACGGAATGAAAAGAAGTTTCTGGGTGACACCAAAGGGATGCCCGTAGAGGCCAGACAGATTATTGAATCTCTTCAGCCGTACAATGCAGGGCAAAGCGCAGTCAAAAATCATCTTCTCTGGAAGCTCAATAAACTTTCTAACATTGATAAACATAGGAGAATACCGATCCATAGCGATGTCAGCATGGCTTACTTTCCTGACCTTCCGCGAAAGTTTGGGCGTTTGCTGAAAGTCGATAATGAAGGCACGGTGAGTGTGCCACTGCATCTAGAAAGTTATATGCGAATACAGAAAGACGCTTCCTTCAACATAATTTTTGGCGATGTCGTTGAGGGAGTCGAATGTGACATTGAAGGACTGGAACAAATATACGATTTTGTCACTTTCAAAGCACTCCCGCGATTCACGCGCTTCTTTCAGCACATTGGTGGGACCCCATCTGAGCCAAACAGTCATACTAGAATTGAAAGCTGACTTGACGGCTGCAATAATCAAGAATCGCAATGCAACCAAAAATCTGCATCCTTGGAACACATCACGCCTATCAATACCAGGCTCCGCGTTTTCGTTATCTTGAAAATATAAAGAACCTCATCGAAATTCATTCCGTGGACTTAGTAGCGGAAGAGGCCACCGGAATATCCGGCGCATCGTACGCACAAGTATTAATAAAGAGAGTATTCGCGTCTCGGATTACATGGAAGAACGTGGATTTAACGGTTGAGGAACGAAAAATAGTGCCAGATATAAACCCGATGGGCCTTGGCACGCTCCAAGACTTCGATCTCCACACGCTAAGGGAATGGGTCTGGGTAATCAGAACCTCGAAAGCCATGAAAGACTCAGCTTTGCTCATCTGTGGTCTTGCTCATACGTTTAGCGTGGCTGAGAAGTTTCTTTTGGCTGGATACGCGGTGGAAACAAACACATATTTTGACAAGATAGATGAAGATAATATTATAACTGCCTTTGAACCCGTGATACCTGGCCCCTCAGCAGCCCCATAGCGCGACGAATCGGACTCCCGTGGACCCGCGAGACCATGCCACGGGCGCAGATTGCCAGGTGACGCGTGCGTCCGGAACATCCTGCTAAAGCGCAAAAAGCCACATTCCGATAAGGTGACTTCACGGGACTTGACCTCGACCATGGGCACGCGGTTACCGGGTTGGCCAGTCGAAGCAATGCTCCACGGTTTCTTGCGTGAAAGATCACTACCATGGTATGCCTGTATCACAATGTTTTCGGATTGGATGAAGCGCAGAATTTGGGCATGTGTCCTTGCGTCTATCATCTCCCTGATGATAATGCCGGATACAAGGATATTGTTCGGACTCTTGGCTGCTTCCGCAATAATTGTCGCCCTGGTCCTCAGGATCCGAGAGAATCGAGCCACCAATAAGAGTTTGATTCCGACCGACAAAGCCTGATCTGACAGTCGGGATTCTCGGAAAATGGAAATCAGCAAAATGCCACATTCCGATAAGCAATTGACTGGGCTCCGCCCAGACAGGGGCAGAAGAAAGTGGCGCTGCCTCTCCTTGAAGAATGAATAACTTAGAGGCCACTTTCTTAGAAGCGGACTTCTCGTGACTTGGTGCGAGTTATGACGTGGTGTGAGGTCCGAGGATTAATGCCGGTTTGCCGACCACACGCCCAGTGACGAGCCGATTCTGGCATGGTTAGTGATAACGCGATTTTTCGACAACTACGATTTTGACGTTGGCTCGCATCGAGCTTAACTGATTGACTCTGCTGCCCTGCAGCCATAGCATTGCGCAAATGAAAGTCGCCCTTGCCCTCATCCTGGCGGCCAGCACATTGGCTACAGTTGCTCAGACGCCTAGCTCCGAATGGAATCTGCCGAAGCCGGGAGTGAAGGAGGTTCAGGTTTCGTTTGCTTCCTTGAAACCATCGGCGACAATCAAGATTGGCGGTACAGCGGATTGGGCTCTAGTCACCGACGATGCTGTCTGGGTTGCGAGCACGAAACCCTACGCCGTGCTCCGAATTGATCCGTCAACCAACAAGATTCTCGCCAGCATAAAAGTCCCCGGAGAGGCTTGCTCCGGTCTGGCTTCGGGATTCGGCAGCATTTGGGTTCCGCTCTGCGGGAAGAAGTCTTCGCTTGTTCGGGTCGATGCCACTAAGAATTTGATTAGTGCCACACTCCGTATACCGCCAGCGGGCCCAGAGGGAGGGATCACAGCCAGTGAAGATAGCGTGTGGATCGTGTCGGACAAGAACGGCACTCTCAACCGGATCGATCCGTCTACGAACAATGTGCGCCAGAAAATCTCGATACCACCCGGTTCCTACAACCCGCTTTTCAGTAATGGCATTGTCTGGATCACCGGAGTCGAGAGCAGCGTCCTCACTGCCGTGGAAGCCTCTATTGGCAAGGTGCTGGAGTCGATCCCTGTCGGGCCGAAGCCTCGCTTTCTTACTGTTGGTGGGGGTTCTGTTTGGACGCTCAACCAAGGGGATGGAACCGTCAGCCGGGTTGATGAAAGAAACAGGAAAGTGATCGCCACAATTAAAGTCGGCATACCTGGTGCGGGTGGTGATATCGGCTATGAAGGCGAATCTGTGTGGCCGACAGTGTTAGCCGTACCACTCACCCGAATCGATGCCAGTACGAACAAGGTCGTGAGGCAGTGGGTCGGCAAGGGCGGGGACTCTCTTCGCTTTGGGTTCGATTCGCTGTGGCTGACGGACTACAAGAAGGGCTTGCTCTCACGAATCCCCATCCCACAACTATTGAAACAATAAATTTCCCTATTTCGTTACTTGATGTGAGCAGGCAATAGCGCTCACCACCTGGAGTGGCTGGGTCTTGGATTGCGGTTGGATCACGTGCAAACCGGAAGTAATTCCCCACCCGGACAGGATAGGGCCTGTGAAACGGGATTACCGGCAACTGGCCTCCGCATGGTGAGAAGAGGGTCCTATCGGGATTTGCCGTCTGCGATCTTGTACGCTTCGTCTGCGCACTCCTTGTAAACATTGTGTCCAAATTTGGTATCGGTGGCAGTAAGCATGACTTCGTTATAGCCGCCGACGTACGAGACCAAATCTTTCGACACAATGTCACCGGCGACCGTGCGAAGCTCGATGCCATAACGCTCTCGCAGCAGGCGAGCGACCACACGGCGCTCAGGAGGCTCTAAGCCAAAAGTTAGGAAGATGTAGTGACCTCTCCGCAAGTCGAGGTGTGCAGCAAAACGACCTCGCGTCGAACTTGAAAGCGACCAGGTCTGGAGCAGGGCCAAAAGTAAGGCGGCCAGCCCGATGACTGCGGCAAGCTTCTTGTGATCCCTCAGAGAAGCTCTCATAATGAGAGAATACGGCAGTCAGCGTTAACTGGATGCAATGATTCTCAAGTCCTGTGAAACGGTCTTCTCGGAAAGTGGGAATCCGGGCTGTAAGCCGAAAAAGCGACATTTCGACAAGCGGGAGCGTCCAGCGTATGCCAATAATATCCCACGAGTTTTGGATCGGCGTCGTCTCGCGGCAGCACGTCCACCTTGGCGTCGAAGGTGAGTTCATCCAACTCAATCATGGAAAGAAAGCGCCGCTTCAGCGCCTACGAGCCGGAGATGGCGTCGTGATGTACTCACCCCGCACGGCTTATCCCGACGGCGAACTGTTACAGAACTTCACTGCGATCGGCGTCGTGTCTAGCGGTGAGGTGTATCGAGTGAAGATGGCCAAAGACTTCGAGCCCTATCGGGTCGACGTGAATTTTTTCAAGGCGAAAGAGGCGCCAATCAAGCCGCTGATTGAGGCGCTATCCTTCATCAAGGACAAGACCCGCTGGGGTGCAGCCTTTCGCTTTGGTCATCTCAGGGTGCCGGCAGAGGACTTCATGCTGATTGCCAAAGCGATGGGCGTTGAGTCGAAGTTCATATAATACGTAACATTATGCGGGATTCTACATCAGCTCGGTTGATGGCGCGAACTCAGTACTCTAGCTACAAAGCCAAGTCCTGAGAAACGGGATTATCGGAATGTGGCTTTTTGCCCCAACCGGGCTCGGTCCGTTCCATTCCTGTGGCAGCGGCAGCGTAACGGGAGCAACACGAAATTCGAAGCGCTGACGCTTCGAGCCGCTATTGCGCTCCAGGCTGTGCCGCCGAGCGGCGAAGCCACGTTGGGCCTTTTTCCCTGAAAAATTGCGATAGACCACTTTTTTATAGCGCAGGAGCGGCTTCAGCCGGGGGAGGCCAGGCATATTTGAAGTCATCCATCAGACTCGCGAGCGAATGGACTGGTTCCCAATTGAAGGTATTCGCCAGCGTATTGATAGCAAAGCATAGAAGTTGGTGCCCTGCGGGAAGAGCCTGAGAGCAGTACGCTAGTGACGGCGGTACTGCTATCCGGTCTCGATCCTCAGCGATGTTAAAGTGATTCACTAGCCCGCCAATGGTTCCGTGAATGAATCCGCTCGAACGTGGATTAACCATTTTGTACAAATCTGCGAGGCCCACGCTTGCTGAGCGAGCCGCAAAATTCAGCCTACACCAACTTGATCGAAGGTCACCGTTTTGTTTCTCGTATCGATGGCGAACTGCTCGAAATTTATTTTCGATTTTGTCAATCGTTTCTCTCTCAATGATAGGAAGCAGTTGTGGCAAAGACTCTTTAATAAAATTCAATTCCTTGTTCTTTTCGACCCAGCTCCAATTCAGATAATCGTCTAATTCACCAGGATTCAGGCGCAGGTACTCGGCGTTTACCGCTGTTTCCATGAGCGTACGACAGATTTTCATAGCTCCTTGACCAAGACCGTTTCCAGCAAGTGTCACCAATTCGACCATCGAGATACCTGCTAGAAGTCCAAGATTTAAGATGACCCGTTGGTAAGGCTGAGGATTTTCACATGCGCGCCTCGTCAGGTCATTCAAAGCAGCTAAGGCGCGTGGGAGAACTTCAAAAAGCTTTGGAAATTCCGCGTGGATTGTTTTCGCGAACTCAGGACGTCCGAAAACTGGTGTGGGATTGGTAATCATGTAGGTCACTCCTTTCATCAGGAGTTTACCTGAACCGGATAGCGCCTGAGAAACGAGATTATCGGAATGTGGCTTTTTTGCGCGTCGAAACCATGTGGTTTTGGAACGAACCAAGAGGGTATTCTGAGCCTTGGAAATCAATGAGTTGCAACTCTCTGTATGGATACGCTTTCGGCACTCCATCGTCGCTTTCCATTGGCACGCCGCAAGATTGCTCAGATTGGGGTGATGCTCTAATTCCGTGTTGCTAGATTGGATGATGCAGCCTAAAACGGCCACTCATACTTACTCTTTAGATGGCTGAGTATTTACGATTTGTCCATTTTTCACGCGCCACGTTTTTCCATTCTTGATCAACTGTTCATTAAGCCAGCCGTCCGGCGGAAGCTCAAAACCTGCCATCATCTCCGAACTGATATTATCGTGACTGAGGATATAAAGTTTCGTCAGACGCCCAAGAAATTCGTGCCTTTCCGCCGGTGTTTCCTGATTGTCGGTTCGTGGCGCTGGTGGCAATTCCTGTTTTCCGGTCGGCGGCTTAGGCTTCTGTACATGCTGAGCAGGTACAGTTGGAGGCGGCGCAGGTGGTTCAGACGCAGGATTTAATGGAGCGCCTGACTGTGCCTTCGGAGGCCCCTCAACGGGAGCCCCTGAGGGTTCATGGGAAGCCGAAGGGAATTGAGCTAACTCTCTCCTGTGTACCCAACGCAGGGTTTCAGGGAGCCCAATTCCGATAGTCAAGCAAATAAGGCTCGCAATAGCAACGCGCCAAACGAAAGCAAATCCAGTTTGCGTGTACCACACAATTTCCATCCCTCCGAGTACCAACGCTGCAAAAATAAAGCAAAATCTAGCCCGTTTAAATTCTGGTGGTGCTAACCCTGCAAAAGTAAGTCCCGCTCCAACCAATATTGGCACAATGATCCCCACCACGGTCCATGCAATCTCGATTGGCGACAAGGCGACCTCCGCAAGGACAGGCTCATGCTACCACCTCCTTGCGTGGGGTAATGTCGGGTCGCGAGGGGGCAAGGTAGGTCAGGAATATGAATGTCGAACTGGCCCTGCTACTCATGAAAAGACTTCAAGGTTTCCTTGGCGGTTAGATCCGAGGGGTCGTGCGAAAAGGCATTCGCTTTCGGAACTGCCAAATTGTTGATTATGTGCGACGATTCCGAGCCGGTACGCGCGTGCCTAAATCACATGGTTTCGACCCGCCAAAAAGCCACATTCCGATAAGACCGTTTCACGGGACTTGGCGGCGACTCAGTACCTTCACCGAGGCTTTATGACGTTCACATTAATGCTAGTGTTCAGTTTAACCTTCACGGGAGATCCATCTTTTAGATAAGGTTCGAAGATCCACTGCTGGGCCTGTTGTTCGATTCGAGATTTGACTTCGGGTGTCGGGGCACCTTGAGTTTCGACGCTGACGACCGTTCCGTTCTGGGCGATTTCAAACGCGAGTTTTATCATGTATGGTCCTTGCGCCTTTTTGTCGATGAAAATCCGATCAAATCCACAAACAATGCACCGTGGCCCCGGTGGAATCGCAGCACCCAGCGGGCCGGGGCCGACAACTGTCGGCAGTGGGCCACCGGAGTTACTCGGGGCTTGCGATAGCTGTTTCAAACCTGCGCACTGCATTCGACTGCCCACGAAGCAGATTGTGGAATCAGTAGATGCCCACTTCGTAGTCAGATCCTTGTTAGCTGGGAACGCACTGTAATTTGTTTTTTCCAAGAATATTCGGGAAATCACGCCGTTCGTAGAAAAACAGCCTTCCCAATTGCACACCGTACAGTTTTCGCCCTTACATGCCGAAAGATCTCCGTTGGAATGGCTCCACTTTATTCCATCGGAAGAATACAAAGCCACTGGTACAGCGTATCCACCGTTTCGCTGCTCTTTATGAATTACCTCCGACCCGACGGCCCAATACTGACCGTCAACGCGCAAAAAGCTGTACAGTGTCACGTTCGGTATGTTCAGAAATGTCCAAGACTGCCCTGAATCTTGCGTAGAAAGAAAAGCTTGGGGCTCGTATTGCGCTGCACCCTGCTTAAGCATTACTGCCATGTGTGAGCTGTCTAGGGACACAAGCGAGAATGTGAATGGGAAATTCTTCATGTCTTCTGAATTTTGAGCCGCAGATACCGCCGACCAGTGCAGCCCACCATCGACGGTGAATTGCAGCGCCGTGCCAGTTCTTATCAAACCGTGTTGTGGGTCGGCAAAGGAAGCCTGTAAGATTGTTCCACTGATTCCCGGACGTGGTTCCCAAGTATCCCCGCCGTCGATGGTGGTCAAAAGGAGACCCCCGGTCCCGGCGGAATAACCGAATTTCGGACCTGCAAATTCCATATTCAAGAGCAAACCGCCACCTGCCGTCTGATGCTTCACTTGCCAATGCTCTCCGCCGTCTGACGACACCGCAATAGTTTCATCGGTTCCGCAGATCCAAAGCGAATGTCCAGTGCTTGCTATGTTCAGGACACGGAATGAAAAGTCATTGCCGTGCCAGTCTGGAGAAGGTTGTTCTTGACCAGCAGGGACAGTACCTACCAAGAGAACTAAGGCAAGCGAAGCCACGAATATCTTCCAACGAGTCATGTCAACTCCTCGACGGAACGGAGTTCGGATGGTCGGGCGGCGGCAGTATAGCTCAATACGGATGGACGCCAAGTCCCGTTAAGTCGCGTTATCGGAATGTGGGATTTGCACCAAGTTCGACATGGGCCACATTCTGCCCCGTTTATCAGTACCAATCCAACTCAGGTTGCGCTTGGCGGCTGTGGTGGAGAAAGAGTTCGATTTCGCCGCAGTTTTAGCCTTTTCCACCCTTTGACCAGAAGCCAGATTGCGGGCAAAATCAAAATCAGCCAAGGAATGATAGCAACAATTGTGGTGATAAGAGACGCAGTACTATCCGCCACAATAGAGCCTGATTCACGTAAAGCATTCCAAACCTGGGCAAGTCCACCCCCGCTCTCATTAGCCCTTTCCACACGGAATGAAATCTCGACGGCAATCTTCTCAGTTTCGTTTGCCAATATTTTTCGCTGCGCTGTTTCACTATCCAATTCAGATTGAGTGTCAGTCAATTGCTTCTGAATTTCTACGAGATCCCTGACTGTCGCAGAGGGCTTCCCAAGCATTGCCCTGAGGCTGTCTCTGAAACTGGTGAGATTCTTGATTTTGGCGTCGGTATCTACGACTGCGGTCGTTTTATCTTCACGTTCAGTAGTATGTTGGGCGATTTTGCCCAACTTCTCGACCTGCGCCAAGAGCTTATTTAGGTCCTCCGGGACAACGCGGAGGGATACGCTGCCCGACGGTACGGAATCGGCTGTCCTCGTTGTAATACTTGACGAAACAACCTCACACTGGATTGTGCTACAGAAGGCGACAACCGACTCCCAAGATTTCTGGAGGGCCGACTCAGGCGTGATGACTTCGAGCCTATCGCGCTCCGCAATGTAACGCTGGAGCGGTGCCGCTAAATCGGAAAACGACCGCATCTGCGCTCTACGGGCTTCTTTGCTACAACCTGTTGCTATCAGCGTCAGCGCCGCGAACATCAAAGCCGCGAAGTTGCGATTCATGGCTCACCCTTCTGCAATCACGTTGTGGTTGGAGGCAGCATACCTCAGCCAGATGCGGGACTGCTAAGGGAAGGTTAATTGTTCTCCCATCTAAATGGATGGCTGATTGGGGGCCAAGTCCTGTGAAGTCCGCTTATCGGAATGTGGCTTTTTGCCCCACGCTAGACATGGCTCGGGATCATGCTACAAGCCCAATTCAGCGGGGACCTCAATGTGTGGCAAATTTGCTACGAAATCTTTGAGAAAAGTTCTAAAATCGTCCCCTCGGGCGCGCAATTTACTTCCTCCACATAATGCTTATACGAGCTGAACGCCTTCGGCGAAGTTTGGAACACTCGTAACTTCTGGAACGCTTGCTGTGTTCGTGAGTTCAAAACGAATACCTACGCGCGACGCAATTACCTTTAAACAGCTCATCCTCTTTGATTTTGCGCTGCGAGCAGGCGGATGAAGTCGGGCATTTCATGCAATGAAATGACGCCCCCTGACGGGTTGTGCATTGCCAGCCGCTGGGCCTCGTCGGGGTCGTTCATCATCAGGATGGGATGCACACCGACGCCGCGGGCCACCTTAATGCCCTCCACGGTGTCCGTGAGAAACATTGTCTTCTCCGGTGGAAGGGACGCGTTGCCGAGCGCGTTGAGGAGCGGCGCCGACTTCACGCCACCGGCATCATCGCGCGTGCATACTCCGGACAAGAATTTAGCAAGCGAATTCCGCTCGATGAACCTCGATGCCGCCCTGCGCGAAAGCGACGATGCCACCAAAAGCCGGATGCCCATGGATTTTAGCTCTGCAAGCGCGGGTACGACGTCTTCATAGATGCTTGCTGCATCCACGGCTTCGACTTCCAGTGATTCCGCGATGCTTTTCTTTCCCGCGTCGAGTGGCCCGTCAGCTCTCTCGATCAGATTTAACAGACGCCAATAAGTCAGGCTGGCGGACGAAATGGCTTTTCCTTTGCGGCCGAACAGACGGACAGCGATTTCATGGAATGGAGCGGATGGAAATTCGGCGAGGCACCCGACGGGCTCGAGGAGCAAGGCTTCAATTGTTTGCATGCCGCCTACGTGTTCAACCTTGCGAGGCCGCTGGCGAGGAGTCCTTTGGCCATGTCGATCTTGGTGGCGTTGTACTTGAGCGGCGCTGCGTCGGCGAGGGCAACGGAGACTGCTTGCTCGCCCAGTTCCGCGTTCAAGGTTTTGCCCTTGAGGTAAGCCTCCACCGTCTTTTCGCGATAAGGCTTGCCGGAAATGCCGCCAAACACCACGCGCGAGTCTTCAATCGTCTTGTCGCGAAGTTGCAGACTGATCCCCAGCGAGGCCATCGCGAAATCCCAAACACCTCGAGGCCGGAGCTTCTCGAACGATGCCCGCACCCCGGGTTTCGGCGGAGGAATGACGACAGAAGTCAGAATCTCGTTGTATCGCACGACGTGCGACTGAATTTTCCCGTCCACCAGCATGTCGCCGGGAACCATTTGCTCGATGGAAAGTTCCTTCTCTCCCTGAGGAGTCGCCAGTTTCGCGCGGGCATCGAAAGGAATCAGCGCAGTGGCGGCGTCGCCAGGATAAACCGCATAACACAAGCGTCCGCCCATGGCCGAGTGATAGTAGCTGTTATCGCCGATGGCGCCGTAGCACAAATATCCGCCGTTTCTCCAGCACGAATAGCCGCCGCGAAGATATTGGCACCATACTTCCTGCAGCAGGTCGCCGCCGAGCGTCGAAGCATTGCGCAGTTCCGGAGAGGAAATTTTGCCGATCGCCTCCACAAACATCGGATACTTTTCTTGCAACAACCGGGAATCGGCCAACTCCGCCAGTTTCGTGGCCGCGCCAATCTCGACGCCGCCTTGCGCATCTTCCTTGATGTACCGGAGGTGATCGATCTTCTTGATATCAACCAGGTAGCTGGGCGCCTGCTCCAGGCGGTTTTTCAAGCGAACGAGCAGGTCCGTGCCGCCGGCATAAACGGAGGCGCTGGCGCCGTGCCGCGACAGGATCTGGAGGGCTTCGTCAACGGTGGTTGGCCGGTAGATGGAAACTTTTTTCATGCCTGCCTCCCTGGAGCCTGCGATACGCGTCTCTTCGCAAGTCCGGCCATAATTTTCTCTCGCGTGATGGGATGTTCTCGAATACGGACGCCGCAGGCATTGAAAATCGCGTTGGAGATCGCGCCCGGCACCGCGCCGATGGTGGTTTCGCTGAAGCTCTTCACGCCGTAGTACCAGCGCGGCTCCAGGCTGTCAATGTATACCTGCGTGCACTTGGGAATATCCATGATGGTGGGAAGCCGATAGGACAGATACCCGACGCTGTAATGCCGGGTGCCTGGAAATTCGCGGTCCCAGGGAATGGATTCCGTGCCCACCTGAGTGCTTTCCACGAGCGATCCCACCATGTCCGATTCGGATACCACGGGGTTGATCACCAGTCCGGTATCGTGCGTATAAACCGCCCGAACAAAGCGCCAGTTGCCGGTCCAGGTGTCAACTTCCACTTCGGCGAAGCACGCACCCACGCCTTTGTTCGTCGCGGTTCTTTCGCCGCCGGTGGTGCCGCGGCCTGTCTGGCGTATAGGGCCGTTGTTGAGTTTGGCCAGCTCGGCGAACGTCGTACTCTTCCTGGGATCTTCGCTCGAGGAGATCACGCCGTCGCGCATCGTTAGTTTGGCAGCGTCGATCTTGAGAACGTCAGCCGCTCGCGCGAGCAGGTCTTTTCGCAGCTTGTCGGTTGCGTTGCAGATGGCCGCTCCTTGCAGCGTGATGGTGCGGCCGCCGAACCACTCATCGCTCAGCGGCGCAAGGTCCGAGTCGCCCCAAACCAGGCGGATATGGTCGCAGTTCGTGAATCCCAGCATCTCCGCGACCATCGCTGCCTGCGCCGTGGCCGCATTGGAACCACTGTCGGGAAGCGCGATCTTCATGGTCACGTTGCCGTCGGCGGTCAGGTCCACGTCACTGCTGAAAATGTTTGCCCCGGGAAGCGCCGCGAGTTTAGCGAACGCTTCCTCACCTTCGTGATAGCCCATGTTCCCGCCATGATGCTGGGACATGCCCAGGCCGAATCCGCGCTTGAATCTTCCCGGCTCGCCGCCTGGGACGGGATTGCGTCTTTCCCATCCGAATGCTTTGGAGCCTTCCCGCAGCACCTCCACCGTGGGCATCGTTTCGTAAGGATGGAGCGCGTCGCCCGGGGTCAGCTGGGTCATGTGCATCATGCGGTATTGCACAGGATCAATGGCGAAGGCGTCGGCCATTTCGTCGATCATATTTTCCCAAGACCACTTCGTTTCCTGCTGGATGTGGCTGCGTGACGGGCCGGGGCGGGGCGCATTGGTGCGATAGGCGCACCACGTCGATCGCCAGTGAGGAACTTTTGCGGTGTACAACTCGGTTTGATTAGCCGCGTTGCCGGGACCGTCGGCGTGCACGCCGAAATCCAGGTCGCCAATGCTTACGTATACTTCGTGGTCTAGAGCGACAATGCGGCCGTCTTTCTTTGCTCCCACGCGGAACTTGGTGATGGTCTCCGGCTTGATCTGCAGCTGCGCCAGTTCCTGATCTTTGGGCAGCATGACCTTCACCGGCCGGCCAGTGACTTTCGCCATGTACGCGATCATCGGATAAAATCTCTCCGCCGCCATGCGCGCCGCGCCGAACGTGCAACCGTTCCACTTGTTGATCAGGCGGATCTTGGAAACGTCCATGCCGAGCGCCGCCGCAAGCGATGCCCGCACCGGATAGATGCCCTGGCCCATGCCCCACATGGTCAATTTGTCGCCGTCCCATTTGGCGACGCTGCCGCTCGGCTGCATCGGCACAGATACGCCCCCGGCAAACCTATAGCTGAATTCCTTGATCACTTCGGCTTCGGCGAATCCCGTTTCGATGTCGCCGCGCTTATCCGCCCAGGTAACGTGCGGGAGATCCACGGGCGAAAATGAATGACGGATGAGGTTCCCTTTTCCGTGTCCCAAGTCGGGCGCATCTGCAGCCATGCTGTCCTTCAGCAATGAAGCGAATGGCAACACATCGTAGGTTACCTTGATCGCGTCGGCGGCATCCTGCGCCAGGTCCTCGGTCTCCGCCACCACGATGGCCGCAACTTCACCCTGAAGATTCAGTTCCCGAGGCAGAGGTTCGGCCAATATCCTGCCCCTGGCAACGTTGGGGGATTGCAGCTTGGGCGCATTCTTGCAGGTAAGAATGTATTTCACGCCCGGCATTTTCTCCGCGGCCGACGCGTCGACGTCCTTGATGTAAGCGTGCGGGTGCGGAGAGGTGAGGAACCTGGTGTACAGCAAATCGGGGAACCATACGCGGCTGGCGTATTGCGCTTTGCCGGTGAACCTCGGAATGGAAACTTCGGGCAGCGCAGGCCGCGCCTTGCCTAACACGTTGAGATTTTCCGGTGGATACCCTTGCCACTTCTTTGTGACGGTCTTGGTCGCGCCTTCGATGACTTCTGCGCCGGCCAGGTGCCCGCCACTCGTCGAGTAGTCCCGCACCATCGGCATTTGGATGTGCACGACAGATTCCGCCTCGGCCTCGATGGGGGTCTTGCTTCCGCGCATGACGGCCGCGGAATCCATGACGGTCCGAACGATGTTCGGGTACGCCGAACACCGGCAAATGTGGCCGGCGAGCGCCGCCTTCACCTGATCCTCGTTCGGATTCAGATTCTTGTCGAGGAGCCCTTTCGCAGTGACCACCCACCCGGCGGTGCAGAAGCCGCAATCCGCGCCCACACGTATGTGACCGATGCGCTGCAACGGATGCAGATTTTTCTCGTCGCCTACGCCTTCAATTGTGAGAATTTTCTTGCCCACGGCTTCGGTCGCCAGGGTGTGGCAGGAGTAGAACGGCGTGCCGTCCAGCAGAACGCTGCAGGCGCCGCAAGAGGCGCGATTGCAGCTTCGGTTGGTGCCCGTCAAACCCAGCTTCATCGCAATCACTTCCCACAAAGTGGTGCGCGCTTCGTATTCGGCGGCATAAGCCTTGCCGTTTACCAGGAACGTAGCTTTTTCACTCGAGAACGCCCCGGCAATGCCAGGCGACATAGGAGGAGAAGCCAAGGACGCCGCGAACAGTGAGTCCCCACCCACGGCCGTGAGTACCACGCCATATCCGGCGGCCTTGAGAAAATTTCTACGGGAATAACTCATCTCGACCCTCCCTCCTTCGGATATACGTTCGGCCGGTACTGTTTGTGACACGTGGTGCAGGAAGCGTCCACGGCTCCGGCGAGCGCGGCGAGCGCATTGCCGTCCTTGGCCTGCGCGGCTTTGTATGCGGAGCTTCCGACGTCAGCCAACAATTTCGCGTCCTTCATCCAGTCCTCTTGATCCCGCGCGCGGCCTCTCATCGTCAACATGTTTCCGGATTCCGCCAGCGTCACCGCGCTGCGACGCACCGCTGCCCATTCCTTTTCATCCTTAGGCCCTCCACGGTAGATCGCCAGCAGGATGTCATTGGAGGAGGGATAGATAAGATCGAGCATCAGTTGCCTGACGCTTGCCACGGGTGGAGAGGATTCGGAAGGGGCCTGGGCAAAGGTAATCGAGCCAAGGGAAAATCCGCCTGCAAGGGCGATTGCGGAAATAACGCCAATCCAGACCCGCTTCATATGGATTCTCAATGGTATCATTGTCATTTAGCGCTTTTATGTCAAGCATCGGAAAACCGCTGAAGAGTTGGCGTCGCGGCTCTGGGAATTTTGACGAATCGTTTGTAGAACCTATCGGGAGTTGGCAAGCAAGATTGCGGGAAGGAAGAAATTTCTTGGCATTGCTCACCCTCGTGGAGAGTACGACACTGAAGGAAGAAGAATTCTTTGCCGATCCTGCCGCATTCGGTTGGGTCATCGAGAAAGGGCAGGCGCCCAGCATTCACTCCATGCTATTGGGCGTTTGGCATCCGCTTCACAGTCCGGCGCGCATCATTACACCGGCCGAACGGCTCGCGTTCACCCTCCGGAAACTGCCCAGGATGCGCACGCGGCGCAATCGTTCTGCGGTGAATTCATATTCCGGAAGCGCGCCATGCGGCGTAGAGGCGGCGGCGACCAATGTGAATTGAGTTAAGAAGTCGGAGTTTTCTTTGGAAACTCAGCGATCGAGTCGCCGATGAATTCGAGATAGTCGCGGACATGGCCTTCCAGGTGATCCGTGAAATGGCCAGAAATCTCCGCGGCTCTCTCTTCCAGGCTACTTTTAGCGTCGTCCGCAGCCGACGTGATCATGGCCCAGATGCTGTCTCGCGCAACGTTCTCAAACGTTTCTGAAAGCGCAAGCAACTTTTGGTTGCACTCGGTCAAGATCGCAGCGGAGCTTTTGTCCAGTTCATCGTGAGTTTGCAGCAATTTTGCAGTCACGCCGTTTTCGAGTTCGCGGGTGACTCGCGCGTAAATCGCCTGCGATTCTTCCTTGAAAACCGTCTGTGATTCCACCAGCTTCTGAAGATCCGCTTTGGCCTCTTCCAGCACAGGTGCGACTTGATCTCGCAGCCGCGATACGAAGCGGGCCGCAGCTTCGGTGCGCGAGGATTCGAGGGTGCGTTGCAGTTGCTCAATCGTGCGGGTCGCCATGCTGTCGACGCGTTGGTTCAGTTCATTCCCCTGAATCAACATGCGCTGCCTGGCGCTTTCAACATCCCGCTCGATCGCCCCAATCAAGCGCTCGTGGCTGGTTCGGACTGTGGCCTCCGTCGCCTCGTTCAATGCTTTCAGCGCCCGTTGAGCTACCTCTTCTTTCGAGGTCTCGATCACGCGCTCAATCGTTCCGGCCGCCTCATTCTGTAGTTGGATGCGAAACTCGTCCAGCAGGCGGTTCCTTTCATTCGCGAGGGTCAGCGCCGCGATTTCAGAGACCGTGGCTTGAATCTGACTGCTTAAACCGGACATGAGGTCGGAAAACCAAGGGGACAGTGCGGCGGCCGCCTCACTTTTCTTCAAAACGGGAAGCGAAGTAGCTGCCCCACTCCGGCTCTGAATTTTTTGGGATTCGGTCCGCGTTATGAGTCGCAGTTCTCGTCCAGAATTAGGCTCTACCGCTCTACTACCCTGCGCGGGAAACCAATCCTCCGGCGGCGACGTGATGCCCCAAATATTGCCGGCGATTTCAAATTCTACCGCGACGTGGTACGCCTGATCCGCAGCAGTACTGACTTTTTGTATCCATTTCACCCGCGCTCGACTGGAGCTTTCCGAGTGGTCTTTCGCGCGCTGCCCCATATCCAGGACCACGATTTCACCAGGACGAACCTCACGTTTCATTTGGTAGGTGCAGCCGTGACAACTAATGGTGGCCGTTGTAACTTCCTCCCGATAGGGTGCGCGGAAAGCATCCACGCCCCGCACCGCCAGCGGTACCGCTTTTTCTATGCGTGAGCTGCGTCGTTTTTGTGCGTGTGCGACTTGGTTAGATGACACTGAACCCTCCCACTACGCCGTCCAAAGTGGATCAAGGCGGTTGCAAGCCAGTCGTAGGATTCTCGAGCCCACTCTAATCGTCTCTCAGCGTCCTCGGTGATTCAACTGGCCTCCCGCCCAGTTGTCGCTTGTACTTTCGCCTGCCCGAATGTCCCTGACCAAATGACCTAGGCACCGGAGTCGCAGTCATGTTGCACTTCGATGATAATTTTTCCTCTCCCGCTCGGGCGTAAAACGAAGTATGGCAGTTGATCTGCGCCAGTGTATTCGGCCTTGGGCGGAGTCCGTGAGTCCGAGCCACATCTGCGAACCGGGCAAAGTTTGCATTGGAGACTGGTGTTTCCGTCAAGGGTTTAGGTAGAGTATGGGGACGCTCGCGTAGCTCAGCCGGATAGCGGCTGGCGCGGCGACCATTCGAAGCAGAAGGTTGGGAGTTCTCCGCCGCGCCGGGTTTCCGGGCGCGCCACTTTTCCCAACATTTAAGTTACGCATGTTCCATCGGGAGGAGCCAATGAAAATCGCACGATTCGCGTTTTTCGCCCTGGGCGCCGCTATGTTCCTGCAGGCCGGCGCGGCGCACGCAGCCATAAAAACCCAGTGGATTGACTACAAGCAGGGCGACACGCCGCTATCCGGCTATCTCGTCTATGACGATGCTATGCAAGGCCGGCGTCCCGGTGTGTTGATGATCCACGACCGGTCCGGCTTTTCCGAAGGCACGCTCGCGGATGCCCAGATGATCGCCAAGCTCGGTTACGTCGTCTTCGCCGAGGACATTTTCGGCAAGGGCGTGGTGCCCAAGACTGTTCCCGAAATGATGGCCACGATCGCGATCTACGACAAGGATCGTGAGCTGATGCGCGCTCGCGCCCTGGCCGGGCTCGATGTGCTGAAGGCGCAGCCGATGGTCGATCCGGCGAAGCTTGCCTCGGTCGGCTACTGCTTCGGCGGCACAACCGGAGTCGAGCTCATCGAAACCGGCGCGCCGCTTCTGGGCTTCGTCTCGGTACACGGCGCGTTTCAGAAATTCACGCCGGAAGGCGCCAAGAACATCAAGGGACGCGTCCTGATCCTGCACGGCGCCGAAGATCCGGTCGCGCCGATGGAAGAACTCAATGCCGTGATCTCGCAGTTTCGCGCCGCCAAGGTGGATTTCGAGGTCAACCTCTATAGCGGCGCAGCGCACGGGTTTACGAAGCCGCAAAATCCCTCGGAAGTGCGCGCTGATGATGAATACAAGGTGGCGATGGCGCGTTTTTTGAAGGATCTGTTGGGGCGCTGAGGGGTTAAAGTAGCGTGGGCTTCAGCCTGCGGGAGTTAGGCCTTGCAAGCACCAACCCCCACAGGCTGCCCTTCATGACTGCTCAGGGTAAAAAGTCTGTGCTGCTTTTGCTTACTTGGAATGCGCGGGCTCGAGGCCACTCTTCTTGATGGCTGCGTAGGCGACCGGGGATGCGAACCATTCGATGAGCGCCTTGGCCGCCTCCGGATGCGTCGCCGTTGCCGGGATGCCCGCGGCAAACACGGTGACTCTCTGCGCGCCGGGCGGCAACGGCCCGACGATGACGATACCCTTCACGGGACGCAGTTCACTGATCTGCTGGAAGCCGATCTCAAATTCTCCTGTCGCGACCACTCCGCCTACGGGGTCGGCCTCGATTTTCTTGCTCTTGCCTTTGATCTGTTCCGTGATCCCCAGTTTCGGAAATAATTCGGTGGAGAGATAGACGCCGCTGGCGCTGTCAGAATACGCAATCGATTTTGCCGCGAGAAGCGTGCGCTTCAGTGCGTCCAGGGTGCTGATGTCGGGCCGGGCAGCTCCGGCCTTGACGGCCATGCCGATCAAGGATCGCACGAGGTCCACCCGGCTGCCCGCGCGGACCTTGCCCTGCATGATTAAATCGTCCAGTGCGGGCGCGGCCATGATCACAACGTCGATCGCCTCGCCGCGCTCGAGGCGTATCGGAATGGCGTTGTGCGTCGTTCCCATGGAGGGCCCGAACTCAGTCGTCAGCTTGTTGTGCGTCGCGGCTTCATATTGGGGGACCAATTCCAGATAAGCTGCGGTGAGCCCACCGGAAGTCACGACTTTGATCTCGTCCGCGCGTATCGTAGCGGCGGTAAGCAGCGCAGAAAGCAATGCCAAGGCCGCAGCTGCGGCGAATCTTCTGCCGGGAATCGTTTTCATGAGATTCCTTTTCCTGCGCGCTTGCGGCGCGGGCGATACAAACTTCTCGATCATAAGGTATTTCCATTCAGTATGACATCGTCATGTACGCGGGCCGCGGATCAGTTTGCGATTTCAGTAGGACAGCCACTCTTGGCTGTCCGCTTTCGTCCTGCGGAGATTGTACGGGACAGCCAAGAGTGACTGCCCGGCTCAACCGCGCGCGCCATTGCGTTCCGGGGCGGTCGGATGTATGTTGGCGGGCAGCCCGGAAGTCAAAATCGAAATTCCCGCAAAAGGATACACAACGGAGGACTCCCAATGAAATACGCACTCTGGATTGCCGCGCTTCTGCTGGCGATGGTTCCACAGCAGCCGGCCCTGGCTCAAGGAAGCAGCGATAGTCTCGTGAAACAAGCGGTTGCCGCGGAAGGCGGCGCCGATGCGCTGCGCGGCGTGAAAGGCCTCGCCATCAAGGGCGATGCAAAATTCTGGGAGCCGGGGCAGTCGTTCGCTCCCGACGGCGAAACCCGCTTCATGGGGGATGCGACGTTTACAATGACCTGGGATCTCGCGAGCGGTAGCGCCCGCACCGCATGGGTGCGCGATCAGAAATATCCCGACCCGATCATACTGAAATATACAGAGACCTTGATGCCCACGATTGGCTTCGTTACCGATGAAAAGGGCAGCCAGCCCATGTCTGGCATCCGCGAGGCCGCGCAACTGCGCGAGCTCGAGCGCGTCTCGCCGTGGCTGCTGGTCAAGGCCCTGAACGATCCGAAAAATGTCGACGCCGCGGGATCGCAAAAGCTCGGCGCGCAATCCTTGCCGGCGGTGTCTTTCGCTGACGGAGGAACGACGTTCATCATTCTGTTTGATCGCAAGACGCATCTGCCCGCGGCCATCCGCACGCGAGATGACGACAACATACACGGCGATTCAAACTACGACGCCGTGCTTACAGACTGGAAAGCAGTCAATGGCGCGCAGATCGCCCAGTCGCTTTCATTTCAAATCGGCGGCGTCGAGGTTGCCAAGTTCAACTATCGCGATGTCACCGCCAATCCGGCCATCGCGGCGGACACGTTTGCGGTGCCTGACGCTGTGAAAGCGGCAGCCAAACCTGTGGCGACGAGCAACGTACCCTATCAATGGGTGATGCGCCGGCTCTTCCTCACGCGGTTTCTGGACAGCGACAACATTATTTATCCCAACGGCGGCGGCCTCAAGCTGGTCGAGCTGGCTCCCAACGTGCAACATGTGGAGGGCGGGACGGCCAACAATCTGATCGTCGCGATGAAGGATTACCTGGTGATCTTCGATGCGCCCTATGGCGAGCTGCAATCGCGTTGGACCATCGACGCGGCGAAGGCGAAATATCCCGGCAAGCCGATCAAGTATCTCGTCCTGACCCATCAACACATGGACCACACCGGCGGGATGCGAACCTATGTGGCCGACGGCGCGACGGTGATCGTCCCAAGTCCGGACAAGGCCTATTTTGAAAAGGACGTAAAAGCGCCCCACACGATCGTTCCCGACGATTTGCAGAAGAAGCCGCGCACGCCGGAGATTATTGAAGTCAAAGACGCGATGACGATCAAAGATGACGCGACCCAGATTAACCTCTACTTCATTACCAATCCGCACGTGGTGGGAATGCTCATCGGAAACGTCGTCACGGGTAACGCAAACATCGTGTACGTCACCGATCTCATTTCACCGCGCGGGCCGATTGAACGCTCGGAAGCTACCGCCTCGGTGGGCACGATTCTGAGGAAATACAACATCAACGGCGCCTTGATTGCCGGCGGGCATGGCACAACTGTCAAGCAGGCGGATATCGCGGCGCAGCTCGCCGCGAATTAGCATTGAGTGGCGCGGGCTTTAGCCTGCGGGGGTTCGTACTTGCAAAGACCAACCCCCACAGGCTGCCCTTCAGAACTGCTCAGGGTAAAAAGCCCGCGCTACTAAAACCTCAACCCATCTGAGTGGAAAGCAATTCCCGCGTGCTATTTCTTTTCGGGGTTGGCGTAATCGCGGCCGGGAAGTTTATCCGCGTGGTTTACCTTGTCATCGTATTCCTTGATCGCGGACAGGGTGCAGGGATGCGCATCCAGCACCCAGTCCTTCCTCAATTTCCAGAAACCGGTGATCGACCAGGGCTTCGTGTAGTTCTTCGGGTCGTCGAACGTAAGAACTATCTTCAGAGTGTCCTGGTCCAGGCGCTGCCAGCGCTCGGTCTGGTGCATGGACTCGCTGATGGGAAAACCCTGCCAAGTAAGGAATGCCTTGCCGTTGTACGCGGCCGAGTCGACGACGAAAGTGTCTCCGTCCCAATGTCCGATGGAATACCCCATGTATTCCGGGTCCGCATCCGCGGGAATCTTCCGCCCGTCTGTCCAGATTTCGCGCCAGTTGTCGTAGTACTCGAAGTGCTGCACCAACCTGTCGCGAGTCAGCAGGATTTCAAATGGCCTGGGAGTAAAAAAGTTGCGAGACACGCCAAACGGATCGCAATCGAGTACGGCTCCGGCGGCAATGAATTTTGCGTTGGCCAGGTATTGCGCTTCTCCCGCGGGAGTGAATGGAGGCAGCGGGTTGGGATGGCCGCCGAGATCAAGTGGATTGACCTCGTCCTTCGGATGCATGTAAGGGGCAGGATTCCAGATTCCAGTAAGGTCATGCGAGCTGAAAGCCGCGGCCTTGGCATCCGCCTTCGCCGCGCTGGAGCGATCCGTCTGCGCGCGCCCAACCGCCAGGAAAGCAAGTGCCGCCGCCAAAGCAACCGCCGAACCTATAAATCCGTTTCGCATTCTGCAACTCCTCTAGTCAAACAGCTCTCAGCCGGCGATTCAGTTTGGAAAGCCTGGATGGCGTGAGAGCCGCGAAAAGGAAAATGTGCATGCCGGAGCGGGCTCTATTGCTGTGGTTGCTCGCCCAATGCGCCGCCATTCAGTTCCGAGCCATCAGGGAGCACGACCTTGCGCAGCATTCCCACCAGCGTGCCCTTCTTGCTGGGTACGAAAGTGATCGCGATCTGGTCGCCGGAATGCAATGTTTCCCTGGACCAGCCGGCCCTCTTCAGAACCGCCGGAGCGAGAGTTTCGATCGTCCAGTTTACGGCCTTGCCGGAATCGTCCTTCACATCCAAAAAGACCTGGCAATGGGGATTGGACCAGTAGAATTCCGTCACCGTTCCCTTTAGGGTCTTGGGATGCTGTATGTCGTAATCAGATCCTCCGTGGTGCGCGAAGATCGGAACGCACACGATCAGGAGGCCAACAACCAGGCCAAAACCCTTTGCCATCTTCCTACTCATGAAACACCTCTCCGAGCAGTTCCTCGAAAACCTTTCTCCCGGCGTGAGGAGAAATCGTCCAGCATCCCGACTTTCCAGACACCACCGCCATTAATATACCAGCTTCCGGGACACTTGGAATGTTTGGTGCGCCAAGCAGTCCTCCGTGTCAAGAAGAAATGGGTCGTCGCGCGGGTGGTTCGGTGGAACAGGGCCGGACGATTGCCTTCCGAGGCGGTTAGATATATGTTGCCGTTCGGACTGTACAACAACACAAGAAGCCCAGTTCACGCAGCCGGGGTTGGGCGAATGCGTGTCGGAAGAAATTCAATTTTTTTGTGAATTTGGAAACGGAGAGGTATCGCGATGCGAAAAATTCTTCTTGCATTATTGTTGGCAGCTTCGTTGCCGGGAATGATTGCCGCGCAGGCGATCACCGGCGAGAAAGCTGAAACGGTAAAAAAAGAGATCATGAAAATTGAGGATGAGAAGGTGGCGGGACTTCTGCGGGGCGGTTCGGAGCCCGTCGATTGGATCAAGCAATATGACGCCGAAGAGGTCGCCCAAACGAATATCGATGGAAGCAGCCCCGGCAAAGCCGAAATCGAGGCGGGATTGCAACCGGGCGTGTTCAAAATGCATTCCATGAAGCAAGATGGGCATCGCTTCCGCGTTTATGACGACGGAAAAGTAGCGGTCGTAACCTACCACGCCCTCGGCGTCCTCGAACGGAACGGCAAGGTAACGCCGCGGGAAAGCAATTTTTCGGATGTCTGGGTGAAGCAGAACGGGGCATGGCTGCGCGTCCTCCACGCGGAAAGAGAAACCACGAAGAAGTCCGCAGCCACCCAGTAAAATAATTCAGCCCGGAAAATAGCTTGAAGCGATCCAGGGGCATTCATCGGAAATGCGATTAATTTCGATTTATAAGCGGAGACCAGAAATGAATCGTTTACGCAATCGGGCCACGCGCGTCCTTGCAACTCGCGCGCCCGCCGTCTTTTTTCTGCTGTGCCTGATTTTGGCCGCGGCCGGCGCTGCCGCGGCGCAAGACTCGACCACGTCGCGAATCGAGCACGCCGACAAGGAGCCGCAGAACTGGCTCACGTTTTACGGAAATTATCGCGGCTGGAGTTACAGCCCGCTGAACCAGATCACCCGCGAAAATGTGAAAAACATTGTGCCGGTGTGGGCCTTCCCGGCGGGATTCCCAACCGGTACGGCGGGACTGAGGCCAGGGCTGGAGGCCGCGCCGCTGGTCGTCGATGGCGTCCTCTACCTCGAAGGCATGCAAAACAATGTTTATGCGATCGACGCAGCCACGGGCCGGGCGCTCTGGACTTACGAGTACAAATGGCCGGAAGTGAAAACGTTCAGCATACGAGGCGCTCGTGGAATTGCCTACGGGGACGGCCGGGTTTACATGGGCACGCAGGACAATCACGTTGTGGCTCTCGACGCGAAAACCGGCGCGGAAGTCTGGAACATTCACGTCGAGGAAAATTCCGATTGCCAATGCCGGATCACCGCCGCGCCGCTTTTCGTCAAAGGCAAAGTGATCACCGGCAACGCCGGCTCCGGCTATCAAGCCCTGCGCGGCCACATCAACGCATACGATGCCAAGACCGGCGCGCTCGTGTGGCACTTCGAAGTGATCCCCGCTCCCGGCGAACCCGGCGCGGAAACCTGGGCCGGCGCCGAGGACAATTACTGGAAGACGGGAGGCGGAGGGGCCTGGTTTACCGGCACGTACGATCCGGACACGAATCTGCTTTTCTGGGGCACGGGCGACCCGACTCCGATTAACGGAACCCTGCGCCCGGGCCCCAATCTGTATACAGCATCGCTGCTCGCTCTCGACGTCGATTCCGGAAAAATGAAATGGTATTTCCAGGAGACTCCACACGATCTATACGACTATGACTCCGCGGCGGAGCCGGTCCTCGTTGACATGGACGTGGCCGGACACACGCGGCAAGTGATTATTCATCCGACCAAGAACGGCTACACCTATGAATACGACCGCGAAACGGGAAAATTTCTGCATGCCTTTGCGTACAGCTCGCCGAATTGGAACAAGGGAATTGACGACCACGGCAATCCCATCAACCCCATCGTTCCGAAAGAGCAAAAAGATTATCTGGTTTGCCCGAGCATTCACACGGGCGGGCGCGGCATTCAACACTCGGCCTACAGCCCGCACACCGGTTGGTGGTACACCTCCGACTTTGAGTTGTGTACTCATTTTCTGGACGGAGGAGACAAAGGGGATCAGTTGAATCCGAATGTTCCGCCGAACATCAGCGCCTTCGACCCTGTGACGGGGAAGAAAGAGTGGACCTTCAACACCAGGTATTACAACATGTCCTCTCTCCTGGCCACCGCGGGCGACCTGATTTTTGGCGGCGATTTGGAAGGCAACGTCTTCGCGCTGGATGCTCGAACCGGGCTGAAACTTTGGTCCTTCAACACCGGGGGTCGCATCGCTTCCGCCGCCGTCAGCTATTCCGTCAACGGGCGGCAGTATGTCGCGATTGGTTCCGGCGGAGGGTCGGAGACGGAAGGCCGGCTGGCGAGAATTTATCCGGAAGCGGCGGCCCATATCGCGCAACCCGCTTCCACGCTTTTTGTTTTTGCGCTGCCGGAAAAGGAAAAGTAAATAGGCGGAAACTTTTGGTGAATGAGCCGTTTTTCATTTGGGGCGCCACGGAACGATGACCCGCAAGAACGACAAGGAAAAAATCAAGGAATTCTATGATTTGGTCAGCTCCCACTTTCACGAGTTGTGGGGCCAGCATTTGCATCATGGCTATTGGATCCGCGGCGATGAATCAAAAGAGAGGGCCCAGATCCAGCTCATTGAACATCTCGCGCAAACGGCGAAAATTCAGCCGGGAGGCAAGATTCTGGACGTGGGTTGCGGCACCGGAGCCAGCAGCATTTACCTGGCCAAACGGTACAAAATGGAAGCAACCGGGATTACGATTTCTCCCGTTCAAGTGGGCCTAGCGAATCAAGCGGCCGCTAAGGAAGATGTGAATGCGACTTTCCTTTTAATGGACGCCGAAGCGATGAAATTTCAAGCCGAGTTCGATGTAATTTGGTCGGTGGAATCCATATCGCATTATCAAGACATCGGAAACTTTTTCGCATCCGCCGCAAGGATATTAAAGCCGAATGGGACCGTGGCCGTGATTGATTGGTTTAAAAAGCCGGATCTGAATCCGGCGGAGTACAATCAAAAAATCCTCCCCATTGAAAAAGGAATGCTGGTAGAACTCGCAACGATGCAGCAGTACGAGGCCTGGATGAAATCAAACCGCTTGAAAATTATCAAGAGCGAGGTCCTGAACAAGCACTGCGCCAAAACATGGGACCTCGGCCTGGACATCATCAAGAACCGGTCATTATGGAAACTGGCCGCGACGAACGGCGCAATGTTCGTCGATTTTCTGAGAGCGTTTCGGGCTATGAGGGCCGGCTTCGCCACGGGAAATTTCATTTATGGGCTCGTTGTCGCCCAAAAGATTTGACCGAATCGGCCCGAGGATAAATCGAGGTAATTTCTGTGATGAATATGCCCATGGACGATCGTCTCAGCGGGTTATTAAAAGAAATTGAAGAGCATGGCGTGGAGAATGACGCGCGCGTAACGGAACGCCCGCGCAAGATGCTGAACTTGGAGCCTGCGAGCGCGCAACTCCTCAGCATTCTGGTGCGCGCCAGCGGAGTGACGCGAGCGATCGAGATCGGCACCTCCAACGCCTACAGCACCATCTGGCTGGCGTGGTCGCTCGCGCCCGTCGGCGGCCGAATCATCAGCATCGACCGCAATCCCGACAAGCACGTCCTGGCGCAGGAGAATCTCCGCCGCGCGGATTTGCTCGACCGCGTGGAGTTGCGCACGGGCGACGCGGCCGAAATTCTCCGCCAGCTCGCCGGGCCGTTCGATCTGGTATTTCTGGATGCCGATCGCCGCAGTTTCCCCGAGCAGTTTCAAATTCTGCTGCCCAAGCTCGCACAAAAAGTGCTGGTCGTCGCCGACAACGTTCTCTCCCATCCCGAGGAGATCGCCGATTACCTGAAATTGATTTCAAGCCTCTCGGATTTCCAGCACACCATCGTGCCGGTTGGCAAGGGCCTCAACATTGCCTTTCGCGGATAGTCCGGTGGGTAGTGTGAACTTGACACTAAGCAGTTGTGGGCATATGGCTTTGAAGAAGGATCGGGTGGAAATGGGAGCGTCCCATTACCTTTTTGGGACCTGGTACGCTACATACGAAGCCTTGGCAATTCCCTTCCCGCCGCGAAATAACTGGAAATGAAGGACGACGCTGTTGTAGCGCCGGCGAGACGCCGGCGCTATGAAAGCCCGCATTCCTTCGCGAATCGGATCGAGTAATTTTTGGCCGATTGGGTTCGTCGCGAAAAATGCGGGCTGCACACACATGCCGGGGTTCTGGCGTATTTATTCTACTTGCTGCCCACGATCTTGAATTTTTGCACTCTGCGGCCATCCACGGACTCTCCTACATAGATGTTGCCTTTGGAGTCCACCGCCATGGTGTGCGCGTGCATGAACTCGCCTACCTGATGGCCGGGACGACCGAAGCTGCCGAGCACCTGCCCGGTGGCGCGGTCCGCCACATCAACTTCCTCGTCGATTTCATTGATTACGTACATGTACTTCTCACCAGGATCGCGGGAAAATTCAACCGAGGAGCACGATCCCACCAGCGCCGCGTCTTTCTGGGTTCCCGTTCCGTTCGCGGACGCCGGGGTCCACACCTTATAACTGAACGGCATGTCTTTCTTGAAATTTCCCATCGTGTCAAAAAGCTGAAGACGGTTCATCCAGCGGTCGCACACGTAGACGACGCCGTCGTTGCTCACTCGAACGCAATGGGGAGTTGGCCGGGCCGCCGTGGCTGCTTCTTCCGGCGAGCGATGCAATTTCCATTGGCGCAGATAATGTCCGGCGCGATCGAATACCACGATGCGGAAATTATTCCCGCCTTTCCCTTTCGCGTGGCCGTCGGCGACATACATGTCGCCGTTGTGCGGATCGAATGCGATTTCCGACACTCGAAAGAATTGCGAAGCGCTGGAATTTAAAGGCGTCCCGTTGACGGTTCCATCCGAGGAATCGAACACGCCCTTCTTTCCAATCTGCAGGAGCATTTCTTTTCCATCGTGCGAATACTCCTGAACGATGCCGTCCTCGGATCCGTCGAGCCACACATGGCCGTCGCGGTCCACGGCGCAGCCGTGCAGGTCCTTCGGCAGGATCTTTGCGTCTCCCCAGGAATTGAGCACTCTTCCCTCGCCATCAAATTCGAGCACCGGGGGCGCGGCTTGACCTGCATTCAGTTCGTCGCCGGTCAGCCCTTCGAGGTGGCCGTCCATGCCGCCTACGTCACTGACGCGCTGCACGACAAAAATGTGATCCTGGGAATCGACGCATACGCCGCCGATTTCTCCAGTCACCCAGCGCTCCGGTAGTGGCTTAGGCCAATAGGGGTCCACTTCGAACTTGGGGACGCCGGTCTGCGCTTGCAATCGTCCGGGGCCGGGAATAAGAGCGGCGAGTCCCAGCGCGCCCCAGGCCAGACCTATTTTAAAAAACATGTTTTTCCCCGCTGGTTCAATTGGTTCCCCCGCCGCTTAGGATTTTGCATGAGAACTCAAAATTGGCACGATATTGTGGCGCCCGCCCTGAAGGCGGGGGTTACATAAACCAACGCTTGTACGGAACATCCTTAGCGTCTCCGAGAAATATCAGCTCAAAAATTTATTTAATTCCTCCAGCAGCATATCCGGTTTTTCTTCGGCGATGAAGTGCCCGGTCGGCATCTCTTTGCCGGTTATGTTCAAGGCCCGCTCTCTCCACACTTCGAGCACGTCGTAAAGCTTCGGCCAGGCGCCCCGTGCTCCCCAAAGGACGAGAACGGGACAGGAGATTTTGTGATCCAGATCGGCGGCATCATGGACGAGGTCAATGGTAGCCCCCGCGCGGTAATCCTCGCAGGAACCATGAATGGAGCCCGGCAGCGTGAAGCTGCGCAGATACTCCGCGAAAGCTTCCTTGCTCAGAACGCCTTGCGGAATTCGCTCAAACCGCGAGCGCAGCCAGAATTCAGCGCTGTTGCCGATCAACGTTTCGGGCATCGGCGCTTTCTGGATGAGGAACCACCAATGGAAATTGGCCGTGGCGAGTTCGTTGGTCACGCTGTGCAATACTTTATAAGTCGGAACGATGTCGAGGATGGCGAGCTTCGTGACGCGATCTGCGTGGTCCAGCGCCATGCGATGCGCCACACGTCCTCCGCGATCGTGACCCACGACCGCAAACTTTTGAAATCCCAAACTGGCCATCACCTCCACCTGGTCCTGCGCCATGGCGCGCTTGGAATAGTTCAAGTGGTTTTCGCCGTCGGCAGGTTTGCTGCTGTCACCGTACCCGCGGAGATCGGCCGCCACGACGGTAAATTTTTTTGCAAGTTGAGGCGCAACGCCGCGCCATTCAATGTGCGTCTGCGGATATCCGTGCATAAGAAGCAGCGGAGGTCCGCTTCCCGCGGTCACAAAGTTGATTGTCGCGCCAGAGGTCTTCGCCGTAAGGCGCTTGAATCCCGGGAAAAAATCAGGCGCGGGAGTCTTTTGCTCCGCTTGGCTCAACACTCTGCCTGCGCCAGCCAATGCAGCGTCGGCGGAAGCAATCGCGCCAATACTTAGAGCCGCTGCCTTTTTGAGGAGATCTCGACGCGTGTTTTCCATCATGACTTCGTTCCTCCCGGTTGTAAGTAGGGCGGGCTTCAGCCTGTCGGGTTTCCTCATGCGGAAGCATCACCATGCGACAGGCTGAAGCCCGTCCTACTTCTTGGGCGCCTGCGTTGCCTTCTTGTTGAAATCGAGGAAGCTGGCGTTGTCTTCGCAGACATGCTCCATAATTTTCCAGTCTGGCTTTAACTGAAAGATCAGCTTTGCTCCCCAGGGCTTCGTATACGCCTTCGGGTCGTCGACCGTGAACTCGACCACCAAAGAATCATGGTCAACGCGCCGGATGCGCTCCACAAGGTGCATAGCATCGCTGTGCGGATAGCCTTCCCGATCGAGCGTCGTCTTGTCATTAAAGCTGACCGTATCGGCAACGAGGGTGTCACCTTCCCACCTGCCGATGGAGTCTCCCATCCATAGCGGGCCGGCATCCTTGTCATGCGGACGCCCGTCCGTGTAGATACGGCGCACAAAGTGATCAAACTCGAAGAGCATGATCACCTGGCCGGGAGTCTGAACGATCTGCACGGGAAAGTTGAGAAGATAGATTCGCGGCACACCTGGCGGAAAACAACTATATATTGGATCGCTCAAGACCGTGCTTGGGCTGGAACTGCGATACACGGAATTGGCCGCCTTGAATTTCGCCTCTCCCCAGGGCGTCATGGGGGAGATCGCCTTTCCAAAGTCAAGATTTATGGGTGAATGCGACGGATCTCGCAGTCGCGTCCAAAGCCCGGATAAGTCCGCTGGGGCAGCCGCGGGTTCGACCCTGGCCATTCCCTGCTGCTCAGCGGTTTGAGCGAATAGGAAGGGAGAGAAAGTTAAGATTGCCGAAAGGGCCAGAACTAAGCCGATGAAGCGGGTGCGCATTTCGGAGCTTCTCCTCAATAGTCTCGCGTCCACCCGAAGGTGGTCTGAGCGAACTCTCATTAGTCCTGTAATGAATTTGGGTCGAGCTCTTGACCGTCGGACAGGATGACCTTCTGCAAGCGCAACGTTTTCGCGCCATTTTTGGGGCGATTCCCGATAATCGTGATTTGGTCCCCTTTTTTAATGATGTCCCGGTTCCAGCCGTGTCTGGTCAGGACATTGGGGCTGTTGGCTTCGCTGATCCACGTTTCGACTTTGCCCTGGTCGTCCTTCGCCTCGACAGAAATCATCACATGGGGGTTGTTAAACTGGAAATCCGTTACCGTTCCCTTCACGGTCGTCAATTTCGAGGTGTCGTATGCCGACGTCCCGTGGTGGGCGGATACGCCCATTGAAATCATCAGCAAAACGGCAATCACTCCGGCCAGTTTCAAGATCCGATTGTTCATGGAAAACCCCCGCACCTGTCAAAATGCAGCCCAGTTGCCGCACGCAGTTTCGTAACGCCAGCGAACCCTAAGACGTCCAAGAGCTATGAGGCCCGTCACTAGCCAAAGCCTATATCACTGTGCTCCCCGGCATGTCAAAGCGGTCCTCCACGTTCTGCTTTCCCGGCCCGCCTTAAGGGATTCCGACGCAGACCATCGCACGAACGAGCGATGTCCATACGTAAAAAGTCCGGTCCACGTGGGGAAGCGCGACGATCGGGCGGAATCCAGAACCGGTTCGGTCGTAAGAAAGTTCTCTGAATTCTTGCACGGAGTATACTATATTACTTTCCATAATCGGGTGGCCCGGCGGGTGCGAGGCCGCTTCCGATTCGGGGACGCGTTGAAACTGAAATATGCCATCTGGCTGATTTGCCTGCTGCTCTTTGTCGCCGCCGTCGACACGATCCCGGATCCTCCCGCGATCAACCCGCCAAGCAGCCACAGCTGCAGAATTTCCGGCCTGCATGTTCGCGGATCTTTTACGCTGCTGGAAAAGGAGTGGCTGGTCGCCTCCGGTTCGATTCGGCGCGATCCGCTGAATTGGATTTCGATCAGGTTTGCTCTCCAAAACGGGCCCGTCGGAGTTTGTACCCTTCCTCTATTTCACTACGCAGCAGATACCTCGCCTCCCGCTATTTCCTGAAAGAGCGCCTGTCTGGTTCGCAAGAGACGAGAAACACTCCCGTTTCTCGGAATGCTTTTGAATTCGCGACAAACAGAGTGAAATTCAAAGGAGGGAAACATCATGATTGTAGGAGATCGCTTGCGGTCGCTGCGTGAGAAAAGGAATTTTTCGCAAGGTGAAATCGAGAAGCGGACAGGACTTCTCCGTTGCTACATTTCGCGTGTGGAAAACGGGCACACAGTTCCTGCCGTTGAAACACTCGAAAAATTCGCACGAGCTCTCGAAGTCCCCATGTACCAATTATTGTACGACGGCGAAACGCCGCCTCAATTGCCCAATCTGCGAAAAAAAGCCGGCCGCGAAAATAGCTGGGGCGATTCCGGGAAAGACGCTCGAACGCTGGCAAAATTCCGCCGTTTGTTGGGCAAAGCAAAGGAGGATGACCGGCTCTTGTTGCTCTCCATTGCCTACAAAATGGCGAGAAAAAACAGCGCCTGACAGACTGGGACCGAAGCCGCTAGTGCCGCAGCATCCCCGCGGTATCGGCGGGTCCCTGCTTCACGTGCCGATCGGATTAGCCAAGTGGCCGGTAACGGAATAGTTGCCGTTGCCGGCCATCTTCTTTTCCCCTTTTCCACTAGAGCGCTCCGCCGCTCGAATCGTTTCGTTCAAAATTAGGAATACCTCTAAGGCTTCAGCGTCCGCCATAGCAGATCAATTCGCGCCCATCCTGCAACACCACCTTTACCAGACGAATACTATTAGTCCCATCGGCGATCCGATGACCGACGGCGGTAATCTGATCTCCGGGCTTCAGTGTCTCCTTGTCCCAGCCGGTACCCGCCATGCGGCTTGGACTCGGGCCGCCGGCGGCCCATTTTTCGATGTTGCCTTTCTCGTCCTTTACTTCAAAATTGATCCACACATGCGGATTGCCCCAATCGAATTGCGTTACCGTTCCCTTCACACTGGTGAGATTGGCCATGTCATACCCGTGCCAGGCATGGTGCGCGAACGCGGGGACAGATACCGCCAGAAAAGTGGCAAGCATGCTCCCGATGAGCAGCAGCCTGATTTTCATGATGTCACCTCCGCAACGCCTATCATCTACTTTTGACGCCCGATTGAAAAGGCAGGTTGCTGAATTTACCGGCGGCCACCCAACCCACCGGCAACAAGGCACTTCGGTTTTGAAGCGGCTGTCCGCCGCAGCAGACTGCCATTTAGTGGTCAGGCCGAGTCACTCCCTCAAACCCCGAAGTATTACCTCAAAGCCCGGATTGGTGTACCCTTGGGGGAAGATTTCCCCGCGTCATGCGCGCTGGGCGGACCTGGACCGTGTTCGAGTGCGAATCAAGTCAGAATTTTTGCGAACGAATCCTTCGATGGAACGAGGAGCCTACAACATGAAAACAAGAGCGACCAACTCCGCGAAACATGGCCCGAGGCCCTTTCTGGCGATTCTGATCCTGCTCTTTGCCACGCCGCTGGCGATTGGCATGGCGCGCGCCGCGGACGACTCCGCAAACAGCGGCGAAGACGCGGCCGTGAAGCAAGTTGTCGCCGGCTTCAGCGACGGCTGGAACACCCATGACGCGCACGCCATGTGCGCATCGCTGGCCGATGACGTTCAGTGGGTCAACTGGCGCGGCGAACCGCTGGGCAGCCGCCAGGCCGTCGAGGACGAACATGCCAAACTTTTCGCCGACCTCTACAAGAACACGCGCCGCACGGATACCGTGAAGTCCATCCGCTACCTCAGCCCCGAATTCGCCGTGGTGGACGATTACTGGACCATGACCGGCGCCCGCAAACGCGATGGATCGGAATGGCCATATCGCGCAGGCTACGCCAATTTCGTGATGGCCAAGCGCAACGGACGTTGGATCGTGATCGTCTCCCACACCGCCGATTTCAACGCCACGGCTCCCGCGGCGAAGTGACTCAAGTAGGACAGGCTTCAGCCTGTCGCTTTTGAACTAAATCAGAAATCAGAGACGCGGCCGGATTCGGCTTACCCCGCGCATCTTGCCTATGGAGATCTAAACCAATCAGGCTGAAGAGTCCGTGTGGCAACTTCTAAATCTTTGTAGGGCGCGGCTTCAGCCGCGCCGCAACGTGTTCAGAATCGTCGCGGCTTTAGCCGCTGACCTGTCCGATATCGAGTTGTCACACAGACTCTGAAGCCCGTCCTACTTTTTCCTCGCCTTCAAATACCAATCGAGAATTTGCTCGCCCGTCCAGTACAAAACCCCGTTGAATTTTGCAGTGTATTCATAAATGGCTTCGAGATACTTGATCCGCGAAGGCTGGCCGCTCAGGTAAGGATGAATGGCGATGGCCATGATCTTCGGCCGGCTCGCGCCTTCTTCGTACAGCCGGTCGAACGCATCTTTGCATTTTTGCGTCCAGTATGACGCTTCATGGTATTGCACGGCCATGACCGGGATGTCATTGGTATCGAGCGAGTAGGGCAGCGTATACAAGGGCCCATTCTTGGTTTCGATCTCCGCCGGCTCGTCGTCCCACACCCAATCGCAGATATATTTGATCCCCGCGGCTTTCAGCTGATCGGGCGTGTCGTACGTTTCGGTAAGGCCGGGCCCCATCCAGCCGATGGGTGGCTTGCCGGTGAATTCCCGAATCGTCTTGACCGATCGCTCGATCATCGCAACCGCGTCGGATTCACCGTGCATCGGGCGCTGATCGAAACTGTGGCCCATGAATTCCCAGCCCGCATCCTTGCAGGCTTGCGCCACGCGCGGATAATCAATGCACACACGGGCGTTGACCGACAGCGACGGCCGGATCTTCAAGCGTTCATAGAGGGCGTGAAAGCGCCAGAAGCCGATGCGCATGCCGTATTCGTGCCAGCTCCAGTTCGGCACGTCGGGCAATGTCGTCACTCCCGTGGGGGGCACGAGCACCTGCCGGGGCATCGGACGCGCGATGTCCCACACCTCGACGTTCACGATCGTCCAGATGACCACGCGTTCGCCGTTGGGCAAATGCAGTTTTGGCCGGTCAACGATTGCAGAGTACTTTGCACGTTCACTGGGAAGCGCCATGTGAAACACCGCCTTCTGGAATTTGAACTCCGCATCCAGCGCGCGCATCCCACGCGCCAAAATGCTGCTGAGGTCTGTATCAGGCGAGTTCGCTTCGTGTCAACGGTCATTAATCCTGACCGTCAACCCTGGTATTTTTCGGATTATTGTTGTATTTAGCTGAAACGGGCGCATGATTACCAACGTCCTAGCAGCAGGTCGGAGTAAAACATACAATTTGAGGAGGCAACGTATGTCGGCACGTCGGATACTTAGTGTGTTGTCCCAGGTCTGCGTTCTTGCCATTGCGCTTTTGATCCTTTTCCCAACCGTGTTCCATGCCGCGCCACAGGACTCGGGCTATCGCGTTCTCAGAACCATTAAGCTCGGGGGCGAAGGCGGTTGGGACTATGTGACGGTGGATTCGGAGGCCCGTCGTGTTTACATTCCCCGCAGCACGCACATCCTGGTGATCGACGCGGATTCGGGCAAGCAGATCGCCGACATCAAAGGCATGAACGAACTGCATGGTGTGGCGGTCGCGGCGGAATTCAATCGCGGATTTGTGACCGGCAACAAGACCGAGAAAGAGGGCACCGTATACGTTTTCGATTTGAAGACATTGATGCTGACCTCGTCCATGAAATCGAACAGCATTGACACTGACTCGCTCCTCTATGACCCATCGACCAAGCGCGTCTACGTAAACAACGGCGACGGAATGAACCTCACCGTGGTGGATGCGGCGACGGCCAAAGTTGTTGGCACCATGGCGTTCAACGCCAACCCGGAAGCGGCGGCAGCCGACGGCAAGGGCAGCATCTTCCAGGATTACGAGGATAAAGGCCAAGTCATCGAGTACGACGCGATGAAGCTTACCATCAAGAACAAATGGCCCACTCCCGGGTGCGATGCGCCGGTTGGCATGGCCATGGACAAAGTGAATCGCCGCCTGTACATCGGCTGCCGCGGCAAGGGCGCCACCGCGCCCGGCGCGCTGATTGTCATGAACGCGGATACCGGCAAGGTCGTGGCTTCCATGCCTGTTGGCATCGGCCTGGACGGAAATGTCTTCGATCCGGACACCGGCAACGTGTACGCGGCTTGCCGTGACAGCGGGGACGGCAAGACCGGCGCAACCTATATCTTCCACGCGGATTCGCCTGACAAAATCAGCTCGGTCGCGACCGTCAAGACCATCTACGGCGCACGCACCATTTCGCTCGATTCAAAGACTCACCACGTCTTCCTCATCGGAACTGAGAAAAATGATCCGGTTCCACCGACTGCCAAAAACCCGAATCCCCGTCCGAAGCCGGACCTCTCCACGTTTTCGCTCCTGGAGATCGGAAAATAGGCTGAAGGAAAACGTCGCGGGCCGTTTCATGAGCCGGGCCCATACATTGAATCAGGGAAACAACGGACTGACTCCGTTCGGCTAGAAACTTGCCCGATTGGCAAAGGATTTTGTTGAAGCCGCCCGTTTTTAGTGCCGGCAGCCGTTTGTTTTGCGAAACACAACCTTCCGGGTGTAGAGTCCCGGTTGAGGCGGGCTTCCAAAACGGTAAATCTTGGGAAAATTCATTGCGCCTTCCCGGGAGCAATCGAAACTCCTGTGAGAAAAACAAGTCTCGAGAAGACGAGGGGGAAAATAACATGTTGAAGCATGCGGGTATCTTTCGTATGGCAGTGATTCTGGCAGCGGTTGCCGCGGCATCCGTGTTTGGTAGCGCCAGCGCCTGGGCTCAGGGCGCCACGCCCGCTCCGCTCAGCAAAGTGACAGTTTCCGATGCCGTCGCCAAGCGTACGTTAATGAAGGACGTGATCAACGCCGACACCGCCAGGGCCATCGTCGACTCCTGCGTGGAATGGCAGAAGGCGCAGCCCGGCAACCAATCCATCGTCATTTTTGTGCTCTCGCCGACGGGCGATATCATTGACTCCCACGCGATGGACGGCGTTCTGCCGATTGGCGCGGAGACCGGCTTGATGAAGGCCAAGACGGCGCTGTACTCGAGGGGATCGTCGGCTGCGGTCGCGCAACGATTTAACACCGTCGATGGCCGCCTGATTCGTTTGGACCTCGGCAAGGCCGAGGGTCTCTCTTACTACTTCGTCTCCGGCGGCCTGCCAATCGTCGTGGAGAATCAACTGATCGGCGCGGTTGGAGTGGGCGGCGGAAACGCGGATGAGCAGTGCGCCTATCAAGCGCTCGTGAAGGTGCTCGGGCCGCAGCCTCCGCTTGTGCAGGCCACGCCACCCGCTGCCGCGGCGGCGCCTGCGCCACCGCAGCAACGGTAACGGCTGTCTTTTTTCGTGGCGCGTGCTCCCTGTACTAGGCGGAGTTGCCAAAAATGGGTGGCAGCCTCGCCCTCTGACTTCTGCCTCTTCGCGGCTACGGGCATCAGGATAAGCGCGAAATTTCGCTGAAGCTCGCACGGCCTGGCCGGCACTATCACCACAGAGGGACTCGTGGCGACGACAAGAGTGGCAAAGAGCCCTCATCGCCGGAGCGTCGATTTTGGCGTGTGAATGCCCGCGGCTGGCATGCTTATTGCCAGCCTGGAAATTTTAATTATTAGACCGCTGGAGTACGGGGCCGGAGTTTGACATCCTAAATATGAACCAAAATCCGCTTGGACCAAACCAATTGCCACAATCACGGATCTCATGCATCTGGAAGCAACCCGACGTCGCCGCAAAGTACCGGACGGCTGTTTCCCTTCACAGTCATACCAATCAATCCAAAGAGAGCCTTCTCTTCATCCCGGCATTCGCTGAAAAATGGCCCCTGTTGCGCTGGGCTCTGAAAGAGCAGATCAAGAAATCGGTAAGGCCTGTCGATTTTTCCCAGGCCTATTGGACGCCGCCCTTGCCGCCCAAGCTGGCCTTCGAAGTGGAGAGCAATCAGATTGAAATCGACCTGGAATTGATGAGCCTCGTGTCGCTCACCGACCATGACAGTATCAAAGCGCCCGCCGCATTGCGGCAACTGCCGGATCCGGTGCGGATTCCATTTGCCGTGGAGTGGAGTGTCCCCTTCGAGGGGGCCGTATTTCATCTGGGTGTTCACAATCTGCCGGAGAGCCAGGCGCACTTGATTATGGACGACCTAGCCGCATACACCCGCAACCCCTCCGCACCCCTCTTGATGGAATTATTGTCGGCGCTCCATGAATTTCCGGAAGTTTTGATCGTCTTCAACCATCCCCTTTGGGACCAGCACTGCCTGGGACAGCTGACTTTCCGGAGTATTCTTGACCGGTTTTTACAGAACTACGCCCAATTCCTCCATGCCTTCGAGCTCAACGCCATGCGCGCCTGGAATGAAAATAAGGGCGTGATTCAACTGGCCGCCGTTTGGCAGCGCCCGTTGATCTCGGGCGGAGACCGCCACGGATGCGAGCCGAGCGGCAACCTGAACCTGACCTGCGCTACGAGTTTTTCCGACTTCGTCGGCGAAATCAGGCTCGAGCGGCTCAGCCATATCCTCTTCATGCCGCAGTACGCGGAGTTGCTCGGCATCCGTTTCATGCAAACCGTAATCGACACGATTCGCGACTATCCGGAACATCCCGTGGGCTCCCGCCGCTGGGACGAGCGGGTGTTCCACATGGATTTTCAGACCGGCTATCATCGTCCTTTGTCCGCTCTCTGGAAAGCTCCTCCGCCGTATCTGGGGCGGATTTTTTCCGTATTTCGCATGGTGGAAAACGCCTCAGTGAGACACGCGCTGAATTTCACGTTTAGAGAAAAATCGGAAGCGCAGCGTGCTCTGGACGCATCGCACGAGGTGAGCGCGTGACTCCCGAAAATACCAGGCTGGCGCTGTTTCCCTGCACCTACCGCGAAATTGACGGCGTGGCCAATACCAGCAGAGAGTTTGCCGCATTTGCGAATGAGCACGGATTCGCACTCCTCCTGGTCCACGCCGGCCCGTGTGACGAAGTCGTAACGAATGGATCAATAACCAGAGTGCAATTGCGCCGCGGCCGGGTGAAGTTTCCTCTCGATGGACACCACGAGTTCGATCTTCTGTTTTTGCGGCACTATGCCAGGGTCCTGCGCCTCGTGCGCGACTTCAGCCCCAACGTAATTCACATCACCGGTCCGAGCGATGTGGGAATCCTGGGAACTCTTGTGGCTCACAATCTGGGCGTCCCGCTGGCGGCCTCCTGGCAGACGAATCTTCATCAGTTTGCCCGCTGCCGCGTGTCCAGGCTGCTCTCCTCCTGGCCGGAAAATCTGTCCGCCAAACTGGCCGCGGCCGTCGAATTCGCCAGCTTTCACGCGACCGCTCGCTTTTACAAAATCCCGCGCCTGCTGTTCGCTCCGAATCGCGCGCTGGTCGAGTTGCTCGGAAAGACCACAGGCAAGCCCTGCTTCTTGATGTCCCACAGCGTCAATACAGAGGCTTTCAGCCCGGAATTTCGGGAACGTCCCGCCGGTCCCTTCCGAATCGGCTACGTCGGCCGGCTCACGCCGGAAAAAAATGTGCGCTTCCTCGCGCAGCTCGAACGGGATCTCCTGGCGGCGGGCCACCGGGACTTTCGCATTGTTTTGATTGGCCAGGGGTTCGAGGAAAAATGGCTGCGGGAAAACATGCGCCACGCGGAATTCAGCGGCTGGCTTACCGGCAAGGATCTTTCCCGCGCGTTTGCGAACATGGACGCATTCGTGTTCCCTTCGGAAACGGACACGTTCGGCCTGGCGGTTCTAGAGGCGCTGGCTTCCGGTGTTCCGGCGGTGGTAGCGCCGAGCGGCGGTCCGGCGTACACAGTTGAGCACGGCAAGTCCGGCTACGTCGCGAAGAATTTCGATGAATTCGCTTCCCTGGTGGCGATCTTAATGGCTCAGCCTGAGCTGCTTGATTCGATGCGGCTCGCAGCGCGCCAGCGCGCTCTTTCCATTGGTTCCTGGGATCAGATTTTTGCGGGCATGTACAAGACCTACGAACGCTACGCGCTCCATGCTCCTCAACCCGAAAGCATCCTTCTTGACGATGCCAGAAAGATCGTGAATACCTGACTTGAAATGTAATTTCCGGGCCCGCGAGTCCACAGGAGAAACCTGCGATTTTTATGACCATTGGCAGACACCATTCCCGTCTAACGGCCGCGCCTTTGCTCTTGCTGATCCTCTTGTGGCCAGGTGGAGCGCGCGCTCAATCTTCCGCACCGCAGGAGATTATGGAAGCGCGATTGAATCTTTCGCAGCTGTTGGACAAGCTGGTCGAGAAAAACACCGAACGCGCGGAAGCCCTGCAAAGCTACCAGAGCCGGCGCTACTACCGCCTGGACTACACCGGTTTTCCCACTTCCTTGCATGCCGAAATGGTTGTGGACATGACTTACGACGCCCCCGCCACAAAACATTTCCAGATTGTTTCCCAGAGCGGCACCCAATGGATGATTGAGCGAATCCTCAAGCGCCTTCTGGAGACCGAGCAGGAAGCCCTAACGGAGGAGAACCGCGGGCGCGTCGCTCTGAATTCCAGCAATTACAACTTCAGCGGGCTCGAGCGTCAGGATTCCCCGGACAACTGTTCCTACGTCGTGGCGGTTCAACCCAAAATTCCGAACAAGCTTCTCTATCGGGGACGCATCTGGGTGGATAGCAAGGACTTCGCCGTATGCCGCATCGAGGCGGAACCCTCCAAGAATCCGTCCTTCTGGATTAAGAAGACCGACATACATCATTCCTATCTGAAGATCGGCGATTTTTGGCTGCCTTCCGAAAATGAATCCGTCTCCGTCGTTCGCGGAGGCGGGCGCGCCGTGCTCACCATTAAATATCAGAATTACGAAATTCTGGCGGCGAGGTCCCTCAGAGGAATCGACGCCGGATCCTCCTCCAGTTCCCTTGCACTTCCCATTCACTCGAATTGAAGAAGATTTACGGGCTGATCTTCCTTCGGCTACCTATCGAGCAGGGACGTCGCCCTGAATGGTTGTCTGATAGCTGTAGGCTTCCAGCCATGCTCCGTTGCGCTTGAACCAGACCCGCGTGACGTGCAACGGCAGGCCATGCTCCGGCTGCTGGCGTGAAGTCATCACCATGGCGTCGCCGAATTCATACATCTGCGCCGACACAAGAGGAAACGGCGCGATTCCCGCTACTTTCTGATGATCCAGGCCCGCCATGCGCGCCGCTTTATCGAGCGGGCGGTCGCTATTGGAAGTGACCGCAAAAAATTCCTCGGCAATATGAGCCCCCCACGCCCCGGAATCGTGCGCCGTCACCGCCCGCTCTACTGCCTGGTACGCCTGGATCACCTCGCGCTCGTCCGCATTTTGCGGCTGGAAAGGCACGTTATTGCAAGGGTTCTCGCATGCCCCCGTTCCCGGTTCGGCGGAAGGAGGCGCGCCAATCGAGACGGCTTGATAAATCAGCAGTTGCCAGCTCGAGCCTCGTTTCACCCAAATGCGCAGTGTGTACAGGTTTCCGCTGGTCGTCTGAACCACTCCAATCCGGCCATAGGGGTGAGCGCTCACCGCCCTCATAATGATTCTGCCGCCGCCGCTGGCCCTGCCGGCCTCCATCGGCAGTCCCTTTCCGGATTTGATGTCCTGCAGAATTTCTGGCTTGGTTCGCGTATTTCCGGAGGAATCCGTCCAGGTGAAATTGGGATCGAGAAATTTGCCGTCCATCGTACCGGCGTTGGTTCCGGATCTGAACGCAGCGAGGTCAGCCTGAAGCAGCGCCTGCTGATCATCGGGAGCGCTGGCGATTTTGATCGCCACACCCGCCACTGCGCCGGCGCAGAGCGCTCCAATCGCGAGTACAGATGTGAGTTTCACAGCGAGTTTCCTGAGTGCGTTTCCACGGCGGGCGATTTTAGCGTGATAGCCCAGCCTCAATCCAGTGCGCGGTTTCTAAAGGGGAATATTTCTTCATTCCGCCGAAACGCGGCGGCACGAGTCTCCAATGGAACCTTCACTCGCTAAGGTTGATGTCGAGCCCGGTCAAACGCCGCTGGAATCCGTCGAACTGCCCGAAAATAGGGGAGGCGATATTATTGAATACATCGTGCGGGTTGAGGCGGTTCGTCACGTCCAGCGAAAATACACCGATGCTGATCTTCCGGCGCTTCGCGTTCTCCTTGAACGGCATATGCACCATGAATTCGCGGGAAAGTTTCACGTCCAGCGAAAAGTAAACCGGGAAACGCAGGCTGTTCGGCGCGCCGACATAGTTCTGCAAGACATCCACGTTCGAATACGGAAAGCCGGTATGAATGTCCGCCACGGGGCTGAAAATAAACTTTTTGGGCAGCGTGATATAACCCCATGCAAGCACCCGGTTGGGAACGTCGGAAGGTTGGACGCCATAGGCGTTTGGTTTGATCACCGGCTCTTGAACGGGGAGGAATTCGTCCGAAAGCGTATTCAGATCGCCGCGCGCGCGGCTCCAGGCGTAGGAAATATTCAGCTCGTTCTGTTCGCTCGGCCGGTAACGAGCGGTGATCTGAGCCTGGCTGTAGTTCGACGATCCTGTATTTTCAAGGACCAGAAAACCGGACGCCCCGCTGGCGGGAAGAATCGGATTCAGAACGAAAAGATTGACCGTATGGGTTTCGAAATAGCCGATTCGAAGGCTGAAGTCCTTCCGCAGCGGAGCCTCGCCTTCGATATTCCACGTAACGGTCCGAGTGCTGCTGAGATCCATCAGTCCTGGAGAATTCCCGGCAATCCCGGAAGATTGATAGACATTTTGCAGGGAGATAGTCTGATTGATCAGAGGTCCGGAGAAGAAGGTAATGAGGCGATCCTGATAGCCGGCAAAATCGGTCGCCAGAAGCGGGACGTGCCCATAGATCAAACCGGCTCCTGCGCGAAGCACCAGCTTGCTTTTCAACAATGAGTAAGCAAGACCGGCCCGCGGCGCAAAAGCCAAGTCACGGCCAACCCCTTGACGCGTCAGCCGCCCCCCGAAACTCAAGGCCAGGATCTTGGTTAACGACCAGCGATCCTCCGCATAGCCCGAGACCTCCGTGTCGCCCCCTTGCAACTTTCCGGCCCCCTGAAAAGCAATCGTTTCGGCGACGCTGCTGTCCTGCGCCAGCAAGTTGATGGGACGAGACACGCTGCTCCCCGTAAAGGATCGGTGCAGCACATCCATTCCAAACTGCAATTGATGGCTGCCATGCCAGGACTTCGCGGGCAACTGGAGCATGGGGAGAGCCTCCAGTTGGTTTGCGTTTCGCTCAAACGCATTGAAATAATTGCCGCCCCAGCCTTCCGGATTAATGGTCATGTCGGCCAGCCCTTGGCCGCGATCGGTGGAATAGAAATTTGTGTAGCGAATGACGGTGGTGAGCAGCATCCCGGAGTCAAACTGGTAATCGTCCAGGATTCCCGCGGACACGCCCCGGCGCCGAATATTCGCGGAAGCGCTTTGCGG
>Ga0210384_10000674_pt1 | contig 51105 bp, 48 predicted proteins | sample IncBWH2MmetaG_FD_160574 | JGI IMG/M metagenome (GOLD analysis project Ga0210384, IMG submission 160574) | Forest soil microbial communities from Barre Woods Harvard Forest LTER site, Petersham, Massachusetts, United States - Inc-BW-H-2-M | ecosystem: Environmental > Terrestrial > Soil >... | reverse complement strand
GCCATACTTCCCGTGGGGGGGCTTTGAAGCCCGGGTGAGGGCCCTATTTCATCGGGCTATAGTTGCACCCGCTTTCCGCTTGGGTTTTTGGCGTCAATCAGCCGCCAGTCCACCGCGGCGGGCAGGCGCCAGGCACGCCAAAACCGTGTTCTTATGCGGACTCCGAAAAATCCAACTTTCTTCCGCCGACGGATAGATTCTACCCGCTGTGGCCGCGCATGCGAACTTGCCCCTTCCTGTGGAGGTTTCCAAACACTGGCAAAACAAGGTAGATGAATGGCCCCGCCAGGTTGGCAGCAGTCGTGCTCCTTGTAGAGGCATAACTTGAATCAACATTGAGGTGTGACTTATGACGACATCCAGCCGCAATGGTTACGCCCCAGAAGGTGTGATTGATCTCCCTTCGAGCTTCGACAAACAGCGCCCACGCTTGGATAAGTACCTCCTGGAATCCGGGCAAAAGCTGAGCGCAATGACTGACCTGGTTAACCGGGGAGAAGAGGTCGACCGCGATTTGCACAGTTGGATGCTCGCTCAGGTGGACTTTGTCGTCGAAATCGTTAGCAACGAGAGCCTGGAATTAGGCGATGAAATGCGCTCGCATTTATTGCAATTCCTTTTGGCAGTGGCCAATTTGAACGAAGAAATTCGCCACCACGCTTCCCTGCGCCGCTAGGCGCATGGATGGGGTATTCATGCGGAACGCGGGCCTTCCCCTCCACTTGTCTGAGAGCCCACTCGGGTCCAAAATAAAGCCAGGCAACTTGCTAGTTGCCGACGGCTGCGGATTCACCCTTTCAGGTGCAATCTGCCCCACGCGACCACGCGCCGCGAATTCATATATGACCATGGATAAAAATACAGAAACGGCTGCGGATAAGCACTCCTCATCGGCGCACTTTGAAGTGACTCTGCCCGCCGACGTTACGGCCATTTCGCCGGTCGTGGGTTGGATCATGCGCCTGGTCGGCGAATTGGAGTATACAGAGGGCAAAGAATTTGAAATCGAGATGGCGTTGCGCGAAGCCCTGGCAAATGCAGTCCTGCACGGTTGCAAGGCCGATCCATCCCAGAAAGTCGAATGTTCCGTGACCGGCGATCGAGATCAAGGCATTCTGATTGTGGTTCGCGATCCCGGCGAAGGGTTCGACCCTGCCTCCATCCCCTCACCCACCGAGGATTCCAATCTGCATTCCGAACATGGCCGCGGCATTTTGCTGATCAACCAGCTTATGGATGAGGTGAAACACGAACGCAACGGAACTGTGATCCGTATGCGCAAATTTTAATTGCCATGCCAACCAACCTACCCACGAAGACTCCGGACGCGCCTCCCGACAAACTGCCGGAGAACAAGTTTGATCCGTTTCGGCCCGAAATGCCGAATATTCCCGGTGTGAGTCAGGGTTCCCTCCCGTCAAGACGGGGTCCCAGCGGCATCGATCAACAAAGTCTGTTGCAAATCGGAGGCATCGCCGCCGTTGTGGTGTTGATCGTCGCGGCAATCTTTTGGTGGGTCAGGAACAAGCCGCGAGTGGCAGCCAAACCTTCGGCTGCTGATGTGGAGGTCGCGGAACAGGCGGCGCCTATTCCTCCGCTGCCAAGTTCTATGGCGCCTGTTCCGGAGGGCCCCACCGTGGCGGCAACCGCGGATCAACTTTCCAAACCGTGGGACTCGAAGAAATTCACGTTCGTGAAGCCTCTCACGCATCAAAATATCGCAGGCATGGTGATCCGGCTGCCGGGCGGAGGGCTCTGGGCCTTTGCCCTTCTAGAGCCGTATGGCCGCTGTGAATTGGAATTCGTCACCGATCTCGGCAAGCTTGCCTCGAAATATAAATATTCCGCCAGCCACCCCATGGTCGTGAATCCCTGCGACAGCACCGTATACGATCCCTTGAAAGTCGGCTCGATCGGAGGTGACACCTGGGCTCGCGGAGAAATCGTGCAGGGCGCCGGCATGCGGCCCCCCATTTCCATTGACGTAAAGGAGTCCGGCCGCTCCATCATTGCCGATAACGTCGAGTAAGCGCCCCCGGGCTGGTGACGAGTGATTGGTGACTAGTAACTGGTGATTCGCTCGCCCGGAAGCGACACAATGTGATTCGTGATTTGTGATTCGTGTCTCGGGCAAGCCAGAAAGCGACCCCCTGCCCGACTCCGATTTGTACCCTTCGATGGCAGCCTCAGAAGGCCGGTTCCCCCGCAGCTTGCAAAGACCTGGACGTAGGCCGGTTTTTCACCAGTCACCAGTCACTGATCACCAGTCACCTGAATTTTACTCCTGGATTTCAACCCCATCATTTCTGCGGTAATTTCTGATTCCGAATGTGCGATCTCCATTCAGTCAATTCCGGAAGTTCGAAAAATGAGCGAGCACAAGAATGCGCACAAGCAGGGGTACATGATATAAAGGAATTGCGCGGCTGTAGCTCAGCTGGATAGAGCGCGTGCCTCCGAAGCACGAGGTCGGGCGTTCGAGTCGCCCCAGCCGCACCACTTCCCAGCCAAACCCCCCGCCCCTTCGAAACACGCCGAAGGAGCGGCCACCCGAAAGATCAAAATCGTCTTAAAGGATGCGCCACCCGCCCGCGCCGTTTCTCAAGACTTACCAATAATCTTGTATTGTCACGTTGTTACGTACCAGTAACGCGAGTACCAGAGACTAGGCCAGAATTCCTAGCGATAATCGGGAAAATGCTGTTAGCCCCCATCAATGAAGCGAGAATTGCCATGCTCCCATTCATCTTACTTTGGGGGGTTTTACTTTGGTCTCTGCGCTACATGCCAAGCCCTATTAAGAACCCGTTCATACGTTTCCCTGTACAACTGATCCTTGGATTCGGTCTTGGGGGGCTGGCGGTAGGGCAGCTTTTTGTATTCCGCTCAATAGCTGGCATTAAAGGGGAGCTGTTCAGAAACGATAATTTGTCCTTCGCAATTTACATGATCGGGCCCGTTGTGGCTCTCTGGCTCATGATCGACAGCGTAAAGGCACTAAAGCGTCGAATCGAAATTGGAAAAGAATAATTCGCAACTTCGCGCCACTTTCTGACAAGTCCGGCGGTCTCAATGGGTCGACGCAACACTTTCTCAATGTCTTCTTGTTGGAGTCTAGGAAGCTGATTTTGTTCGCGGGGCTCAATTCAAACAAGACAAAAGCCCTGTTTAGGGCGGGTGGCCCGGCCTTTCAGGTCGAATCTGATTTTGGAGCTGATATTCAGGGTGGCCGATCCTTTGCGGCTCTCAGCAAAGTGTGGGAAGCTTCAAGAGTAGAGCCTTACTCGGGCCAGTCTCAAGGAACGCATCCCCGTAGACTTGTCACAAAATCGTCGAGAAAATTCAAACATCGCCCACTCCTGCGCACCACTCGATTTCTCGCGTCTTGCCCGTCTCCCAAATCATCGCCCCCAGCTTCCCTGCCGAATGGCTGCGAGCTACGAAAAGTTAAAGCCGCAGCCAGGACCGAGGTTCCACTTGACTGGTACGAAATTCACAGCCGATGGATGAGAAATTCGTTGCCCTTTCAAGAGCGCCCCATAAGTCGTGAAATTTCAACTCGCGCGAATCCGGTCCCTGATTTGGCGCGCCAGCTTTTCGATGTCTTCCGCCTTTTTGACCAGGGAAAGGGACAAGACATCGGTTTCCGGAGTCATATCCGTTTCGTCCTTCAAATCCTTGGCCAACTGCAGCAAACGGTCGACGTCGCGCCGCAAAGTTTTCTGGTCTTCCTTGAGATGCACCTTGGGATCGGCCCGCGGGGGGAGGGGCAAATCGTCCGGCCTTCCGGAACTGCTGGCATCGGGAATGCCTGGAATTTGGGGATTTGGAGAAGGGTTTTCACGCCGCTGGCCCTCGCCGCCGGCCAGCAGGGCGCGCGTTCCAGCCAGCATCGCGGCGAATCCCGAAAGGAAGAATCTGCGTCCGGTATTCATAGGATTCTCCTGCGCCTATTTCCTTGGCGGCCATCCCTTATCTTGCGGCGAATCCCGTAGTACTATACTTGACTGCGGATATTATGACTCCAATCGTATTCAAATGGACGGATTTTGCGATCGCGGACGGCCTGCGTCTCGGCACGATATTGGTCATTGCCCTGGTCCTGAACCGGGTATTGCGTGTGCTGACTCGCCGTCTGATTCCGGCGGCCGGAGCCGAGGGCCTGGGCCGAATCGCGCGGATGCGCGAGCAGCACGTAAAAACCCTTTCCGGCTTGCTGTATAGCGCGGGAACCGCCATCATCGCCGTTGGCGCAATCCTTACCGCACTGCCTGTGTTCGGATTTAATGTCACGCCCATCGCGGCTGTAGCGGGACTGGCAAGCCTGGCATTCGGCTTCGGCGCGCAGCATCTGGTTCGCGATCTCATCAACGGCTTTTTCATCATCATCGAAGATCAGTTTATTGTGGGGGAAACGGTACAGATCGGAACCGTGACCGGACGCGTCGAGCATTTGACGCTGCGCCGCACCGTGATCCGCGATGTCCAGGGTGCGGTGGTTAGCATCCCCAATGGAGCGGTCTCGCAGGTCGCGAATCTCAGCCGAGACTGGGGCCAGGTGTTCGTGGACATCTCCATCCCGCCGGAGTCATCGGCCGATACGGCACTGGCCGCGCTGGAACACGTCTGCGCCGAGCTGAGGGCCGATGCCTCGTGGTCGCCGGTCCTGGTGGACGGGCCGCGGGCGCTGGGAGTGGACTCGTTCGGAGCGGCCGGAGCTAACCTGCGGCTGCAGCTTCGCACCGTCCCGGGGCGCCAGGACGATGCCGCGCGGGAATTGCGCCGACGGATTCAAAACCGCTTCGAGCAGGAACACATTCGCTGGGGTGGCGTGCAGCGCGTGGAGATTGTGGGGAACGAAACACTCCAGAGTTTCGCCGCGCGTTCGAATTCCTGAGGGGCCGGCCGCCGAACTTTGGTCATTCCAATTTAGACCCTTGCGAGGAGAGTTCCAGCGCATGTTGACGCGCTTCCTCGTGTTCCGGCGCTCCTGCCATGACTGTGCGGTTACGTCCCTCTTCCTTTGCCCGGTATAGAGCCGCATCGGCCATCTGCAGGATTTGGTTCGAAGTGTCTTCCGGCCAATCCGCGGTAGCCACTCCGCCGATGCTCATCGTAACTTTCAGAAAGCCCGCGGAAGTCGCAACCGGCCCGTGAAAAATTGCTTCCCGCAGCCGTTCGGCCTTATTCCTTGTTTCCGCGCCATTGCAGCCGGGAAGCAGGACCAAGAACTCTTCGCCCCCATAACGGCCCACGGCATCATAGGGCCGGACGCTCGCCTGCATTCTCTTGGTGGTTTCCCGAAGAACGGCGTCTCCCGCCGCGTGTCCATAGGTGTCATTGACGGACTTGAAGTGATCCAGGTCCGCCATCAGAATGCCGAGGGAAATGCGCTCCCGCCGGGAGCGCCAGATTTCTTTGTCCAATGTTTCCAGGATGGCCCCGCGGTTCCAAGTTTCCGTCAGGGCATCGTGGGTGGCCTTAAAGCGCATGCCTTCGCGGGCTTGCACAAGGCTGTCTTCCAACTGCAGAAGGCGCATTCCCACGCGCATGCGGGCCTTGAGTTCCTGCGGATTAAACGGCTTCGTCAGATAGTCGTCGGCGCCGGAGTCCAGGCCTTCCACCACGCTCTCCTTGGCGTCCTTGGCCGTCAACAAGAGAATGTAGGTGTAGGGCTCAGGCCGCTGCAGGCGCAGGGCGCGGCACACATCGACCCCGTTCCGGCCGGGCATCATCCAATCCAGCAGTGCCATGCGCGGAGCATCCGGAACTTTCAACTTTTCCCAGGCGGCGTCTCCGTCTTCCACGGAGACCACATCGTATCCCCACTTCGTCAGAAGACCCTGAAGCATGTGCCGTGATAACAACGTATCCTCGGCGATGAGAATCTTCATTTCGAAGCTCCTTGGCAAATTTCGGCAAGCGCCGGGAGCAGACGGTTCACCGCTCGCTCGACCTCCATAAAACTTTCCTTCGCGGATTCCGCGTCTTTGTTTTTTGCGTCTTTCTCGAGTTGCAGGGCCGCCGCGGCCGTGGCCTTCGCGGAGAGATTACTTACCGCTCCTTTGAGGGAGTGCGCGGACATCTCCAGCGCGGCCATATCGCCGCTTTGCAGGGCTTCGCGCATGGCGGAAAGCAGATGGGGCGCGCCTTCCTGGAACAAGCCGATCATTTCGGCGAGCAATTCCTGATCTCCCTCCACGCGTTCCAGCAGGGAAACACGGTCGATTTGCTCACCCGATTCTTGAGAATTATTCGTGACAGCGTTGTTCCCTTCCGATGACGTAAGGCATCGCTCGATTTCCGCGAACAGTCCGGCAGGCTGAATTGGCTTGGAAATGTAACCGTCCATTCCACTCGCGAGGCACCTTTCCTTGTCACCTCGCATGGCATGCGCGGTCATGGCCAGGATAGGAACATGCCTTCCGGAATTCTTTTCACGCTTCCGAATCGCCGCCGTCGCTTCCATGCCATCCATCTCCGGCATCTGGATGTCCATGAGCACCACATCAAATCCAGGGATGCCGGCATTTTCCCAGGCCGCCAGCGCTTCGCGGCCTGTCGCGGCCAGGGTGACGCGATGACCGGCCTTCTCGAGCAGGCGGGTGGCAAGCTTTTGGTTCACGGGATTGTCTTCGGAAAGCAAAATGTTGCGTGGACGACCCACGGGTATTTTCGGAACAGGAACCGATGACTCGATCAATTGTTCCTCAACGACGCCCAGTCCCAGGGCTAAGAGGATCGCGTCGAGAAGCTCGGATTGGCCGACGGGCTTGATGAGGCATCGCTTCATGCCGAGTTCGCGGCATCGCGCCGTATCCGCCAGAGGGCGGCTCCCGGAGAGCAACATGATCACCGCGCCGGCCAGTCCCGGATTCGATTGAATTCGTTGCAAAACCTGGAACCCGTCGATTTTGGGCATGTGCGCGTCCAGTAGGACGATCGGAAATGGCCGGCCAGCTTTTTGCGCGGCTTCGAGCAGTTCCAGGGCCCCGGCGCCGCTGTCGGCGAGAGTCGGGTTCATGCGCCAGTTCGTCAACATTTCCGCAAAAATGTTGCCGTCTACGGAGTTATTGTCCACGACGAGAACATTCAATCCCGGCAGGGACTGTTCGGCAATTCGTTCTTGGTCCGACTCGGGCGCGGTTCCCTGCTGGAAATTGCACGTAAAATGAAACGTGCTGCCCTTTCCGACTACGCTTTCCACCCACATGCGGCCGCCCATCAATTCCGTGAGCTGGCGTGAAATCGTGAGGCCCAGGCCGGTCCCGCCAAAACGGCGCGTCGTGCACCCGTCCACCTGCGCAAAGGATTCGAAAATCAATTGTTGCTTTTCGAGGGGGATGCCCATGCCCGTGTCCGAGACGGAGATGTGCAGGCGCACTTCTTCGCCCGTGCTGGGTTCCAACTGAGTATAAAGTATGATATGTCCATTATTAGTAAATTTAATGGCGTTGCCGACCAGGTTCACGACCAGCTGCCGCAACCGCGTGGGGTCTCCGATCAGGGTCTTGGGCACGGCCGGCGAGACGCGCGCGCAAATCTCCAGGGGTTTCTCGTCCACCCGCTGAGCCAGCGTTTTCAAGGTATCCCTGAACAAATCCCGAATCTCAAATTCGGTTTTCTCCAGTTCGAGTTTGCCCGCTTCAATCTTGGAAAAATCCAGAATGTCGTTGATGACGTGCAGGAGACTATGGGCGGACGATTTGACGAGAGCGAGATAATCCCGCTGTTCGGGCGTCAAAGTGGTATCGAGCGCCAAGTCCGTCATTCCGATGATGCCGTTCATCGGAGTGCGGATTTCGTGGCTCATGTTGGCCAGGAATTCGCTCTTGGCGCGGCTGCCGGCTTCGGCCGCTTCTTTGGCCTCCAAAAGCGCCGCCTGCGCGCGTTTGCGCTCGGTGATGTCCAAAAACGTGACGACCGCCCCAACGGCCTCGTCTTCCTTGCGGATGGGGTAAGCCCAGAATTCCACCGGAAACATTGTGCCATCAGCGCGCCAGAAAATTTCTTCATCCGAATGAATTCCTTCGCCCAATCTCAACGTAATGGCAATGTTGCACTCCTCTATGGGGTAGGGAGTTCCATCCGCACGCGAATGGTGCATCACCTCGTGCATCAGCCTCCCTAAAAGGGCATCGACCTTTTCATAGCCCAGTAGTCGAAGGGTGGCTGGGTTGCAAAACGTGCATTTTCCTTCCCGATCGATTCCGAAGATCGCTTCGGCGGTGGAGTCCAGGAGCAGACGGATACGCCCCTCGCTTTCATGCAGTGCTTCCTGGGCGCGCTGGCGGTCCGCCACTTCCTGCTCCAGCTCGAGCGTGCGCTCGTCCACGCGCCGTTCGAGATCTTCGCGGGCGTGGCGCAATTCGGTGTCGCGATTCTGAATCTGCTCCAGCATCTCGTTAAAGCCGTCGATCAGGACGCCGACTTCGTCCTCCGAATGTTTCCCCGCCCGAATGGAATAATCCCTGGAGCTGGTCACCATCTTGGTGGTCCAGGCCAGCTCCAGGATCGGACTCGAGATGGGGCGTTGCAGGCGCCCGGCCATCGCGTACGCTCCGATGGAGACGACCGCGACGATCAGAGCGAAGAAGAACAAATAGCCGACCAAAAGCTGCTTGTACTCCAGCGTGTCTCCTTCCAGGAATACGGTGCCAACTCTCTCGCCTTGAAAATTGATCGCCTGAAAGATCAAGACGCGATTGGAGGTAAATCGGCTGGAATCGCTTTCCACTGGAGGCGCGGAAAATTCGTCCTTTGATTCGCCATGGTGATAAACGGCAAAAGGCTTTCCGTCACGATCGTAAATGACAGCCGACAGAATATGCGGCTTAGCCGCAAGGGCCCGCAGGATATCCTGCGCGGAGTTAGGATCTTTGAATGTAAGCGGCGCTGTGCTGTTGGTTCCCAGTATGTTCGCCAGGGCGTTCAAGTCCTCCAGGCGCAGTTCCTTGAATCGGTAGACACCGTATTCCGCGAACCCGGTCCCGGCCACGCACAGCGCCACCACCGTGTTGATCATGATCACCAGGGTGAGCTTGCGTCGCAGCGAAAGTTTACTGGTCCAATTCATCTTAGTTACGCGCGCTCCTTACCGCCGATCCGCGCGGCTACTCTCACTTGCCGGCTTCCTTGACTTCTCCTCCAACCACCTTTGCTAAGCTCAATAGCTTGGAGCTCAGTTTCAGCTTGGCCCGCCTGGTTGCATCCACGTTGATCGCGAAACGCACCCGGTCATTCTCATTCAGAAACTGGATCATGCCTCCGGCTTCGAGAAATCCTCCCATATCCGCCACGGTGATGACGCTCGATCCACGCAAGCTCGAAAGAATCACGGGGAGTCTTTTTTTTTCCGATGCGCTGATGAACAGGATGTGCGCACCGCGCAAATCTTCTCCAGCGCGGTAAGAGCGAATGACGAGATCGCGGCCCTGGACGGTCTTCCCGGTGACAACCTGCGGCAGGGCATTCCCAAACGGGTCGTCGCCAACTACGCCAATGACGATGGGCGCGAGCGGATCGGCAAACGACTCGCTGGGGTACTCCACGAACTTGAGGAAATTAAACAGGTAGGCAGCTTTGACCTGATATTCCGAGAGAGCGTCCTGCGCGTGTCCCTGTGAAGCTGAAATCAGGTGTCCAGAAACGAAGCTCGCGAGAATAGTCGCGATTAACCATAAACGCGTCGAAGACTGCTGAGTTCGAACATGTGTGAATTGAGAATGGCAGTTCGTCTCCATGGCAACTAGAACCTCCAGGTTACCTTTGTGTATACGCTCCGCTTAACCAACGTAGATTCCAAGCTTGATTGTTCGAATTCAAGGTGGCGGTCCCGAACAAGATTCTGCCCAAACAGACTAATGGAGAACCCTTCTGTGCAGTTCCACGTCAATCCCGTATCCAGCCTTGTGAAGGAAGGCAATGCATCGAAGATGGTGCGGTCCACAAAATACGCGGATGTATCCCAGGCCAGAGTTTTTGACACATCGACGTGCGACCGGACATAGGCATGCAGATGAGGGTCGCTCCCCTCCGTTTCAGCAATCGCTCCCGTGTCTTGGCTCGAAGGGCGCAGATGCATGTGAAACCGTTCGAATTCAAACCCCGGGCTGATGGTCCAGCGATCCGCCAGCTTCCAGTTGACGGCTATTTCAAGCCCATGTGCCTCTCCGTACATGAGGTTTTCGTACGTTGAAGGCATGACAATGTGAACCGGCGGCGGCAAGGCCTCAAGGAATGCGGCCGCAGGTTCGGTCGTTTGTTCATTGCTGTAGGTGTTGTAATAGGCGGCAAAATCGACCGAGAGACGCGTGGAAACTGTGGTCCGATATCCCAATTCATAAGCGATCAGGTCCTCGTTCTTGTATAGAGGATTTCCTTGAACGCTCGATAGGATAGGAGTGCCGCCGGGTCCGGGCGAACTTCCAAGATTGGCGCGGATTGAAATATCAAGGCTGGAGGGCGTGCTGACCGCCCTTGAGACGGCTGCCCACAGCATGTGGTGCGCGCTGGGCGAAAAGGTCACGCGAGCGCTGGGCATAACGGCGAAGCCAGTGTAATAATTGTGCTCAAACTTCGCGCCAACCGTAAGATAAAAGCGGTCGGGAACCAAAGCAATCTCATCCTGGATAAAGGAACTGAACAATTGAGAATTCAAATTGGCGGGATTTAGCGAAACTGCTAGGTTCCCTTCAGAGCGCGATGTCGAATATTCGTAGCCCACCCCCCAGACGAAGTCCTGCTGTTCGCCCCAGGCGACGTGATGCTGAAAGTTAATGCTGAATATTTTTCCTGCTTCAGTGACGGCGTTCAGAAAATTATCGATCTTGTACGCGCTATAGGAAATACCGAGTGTTGTGTCCGACCGCGTGGAGTTAGTGTGCTTCCAGACGGATTGGAAAAAACCACCCGATTGTCCTGAGTGCGTTAGAGAGTTCAGCAATCCGGGGGACGTGACGGATGGTAGAAATACGACTGAATCCCCCTCCCGCCCGGTGAACAGGTCCCCTTGGATCATCAATGCGTCCTTTTCCGAGAGAGTGCTATCGCTCCGAAAGCCACCCCGCAGAATGTGCCAGTCGTCCCCTCCGTCATGGCCCGTGGAATCCGGGAAGTGACCTTGATTGAAATATTTTGAATAAACGCGGATGTCGGTGCTCTTTCCCAGGCGGCCTCCATATTGTGCAGTCCCAAACCCCTGATCGATATTTCCCGCTCCGGCGACAACCATAGCCCCGCTCGTTTGATCGGCCTTTTTGGTGATGATGTTAATGATCCCGTTGACCGCGTTCGTCCCCCAGGTAGCTCCACCTGGCCCGCGAATCACTTCGATTCTTTCGATATTTTCGAGCGGCAAATCCAGGAGATTCCAAAAGACGCCGCCAAAGGTTGGCGTGAACACGTTGCGTCCGTCGAGCAGCACCAAAAGCTCATCGCTAAGCTCGTTATTCATCCCGCGCGAGCTGATAGCCCACGTATTGGAATTCATTTGAGCCACTTCTAATCCGGGAACCATTCGCAACAGATCGGGAATCTTCGCGGCGCCAGAACGGCGGATGTCCTCTTGAGTGATGACGAAGACCGCGGAAGCAGTCTGCGAGAGCTTCTGTTCTTTCGCCGAAACAGAAGTCACTTTGACATTCATAAGATCCTCGATATTCATCGTGGTCAGGTCCACGCCCGGACCCGTACTGTGGTTAGACTTCTGTGCCGACATGGGAGCGCAACAAAGAAGAAGAGCCAGCGAAGGGCTCAGTAGCTTTGACAATTTTCTCATTCTTCAGAGCCTCCCTATCCATCCCGGTTGCCAGGCAACGAGGTTGGAATCAAAGTTGAAGCCTTCTCCGCAAAACTACTGCCTCAAACGTTGGAAGTTCTTCCGAGATGTTCCCTTGCTGCATTTGCATTGGTCCTGCCAAACGGCCGGTGCCGGTCACGACCTAATTTCTTTTGTTTCAAAGAGTTGTAGGATTAGAAACCCTTTAAGGGGGGACTCTTTCCAGGGCTAGTTCCGAATCGGGTCTAGTCAACGAGGTTTGACTCATTTTGGCGCAATCCCAAAGGCCTTCTCGCGCCAGAGGCCACAGGTTCAGCGTGTTCGGCAACTCCCGCTGTCTGATGGCTGGCCGATCCTCAAAGTTCCTGTGGCCTGCGGCGGATCACTGTGATGGTCTTCGCGCTAGTATCTATACGCGTCTTCGGAACTCCGCCTCCGGCGGGACGCAAGGTTCTGGCGAAGCGTGGGATTGGAGTGAGGTCATGGACGTCTGGTCAGAGAACGTGGAAATTGTTGCGGCGGCCTGCACGACGCTTTGCTGGCTACCGCAGGCCGTGAAAATTATTCGCGAGAAGAGAACCGAGGGCATCTCGCTCATCACACAGAGCGTATTCACCTTCGGCGTTGCGCTTTGGGCGGCGTATGGCTTGCTCCTCAATAACCGGCCCATCCTCTATGCCAACGGTGTGACACTGGTTTTCGCGCTTGCCATACTGATTCTGAAGATTCGTTATCGTTGATTTTCAAAAGGGAGAAGGCGCGATTGCGGAAGTTTTTCCAACCCTGCGAATTTCGAAGCAAGGGAAGAATTTATGGAGGCGCGGGTGGGAGTTGAACCCGCTTCCACTATTGAAGACACGCAACTTACTCATTTTATGTTGCGCCCAATACGCCAAAAACGCCCAAAGTGCCAAACGGAGGTACACGGCGGGTACACGGAACACTGCGCTGCCGATGCTTCCGGCCTGTCTGCACCATGGCCAAACGCTAGAGCCGGGCCCTGATTTCAGGTTCCAGAAATTTTAGGATTTATCAAAGCTGCTTAGACCCGACCGGGGGCCCCACGTCCTCCGAAAAAAACGGTGAGATGTTTTGGCTTCTGCAGAATTGAGTGGAAAAAACTGCTGTCCAAGGGGGTACCAAGATAATTGCAATTTTCACACCACTTGAGGGAATCACCGGAATGCCCGCCCGGTCCGCCAACAGAACGAGAATTTCCTCGATTTTCGAGGTTTTTCCCCGTCCAACACTATCAATTCAACGTAGGAAAATTCAGGCAGAGCAATCAGACTCATGAGGGGCCCGATTGCGGGCTGCTGTCCAGTGGCCAAATCGCTTCCAAAATCGTTTAATCGACAGCGTGGTTCGGCCCGCAGAATCCCACATACCGATAAGGTCTTATCAGGAAGTGGAAAAGGCGCAGTCGAGCCAGGCGCCTGAACACGCGGCAGAGCTACCAGACATGTTGCGCGGAAATTCCGATCCAGGCCGTGTTTTGTAATTCAAATTATGGATTGAACTGGATCGCCTCTCTTCGCCCAGCGAATTGCACCTGAATCATTTGGTTATTGAGAATTTGAATTTCTGACTCGGGGGCCTTGGTCGTGAGGTGTGTCCAACTGCACGGAACTTTAGCTATCACTTTGCCGTCCTGTATGATTTGAAGTTCGCTTTGGCCTTCCTCCGCTCGAAACAGATAATTTCCGGGCTTAATTTGAGCACCTCCGATTGTCGTGGTTTCATGTAATTCCCATGACATCGAGTCCGAATGAGCCGCCCACACGGGTAAAGAAATTAGCGAAAACGCAAGAGCAGCGAGATATTTTCCCCTACTAAAACGCAATGACGCGACACCCGATTTGATTCTTGTCTTTAGGATCTTCATATTCATTTCCTCCTGAAAAATGCAGAACTTGGTGGTATCAAGTGTTTATGTCTTGGCCGGAGGGAATGCACGATTTCCGCGTTTTCTCTGATTGCTGACGAGTCTATGGCTGCTTGCAGTTGTCGCGGACCATCTTCAGGCTCGTCACAAGCAGATGATTTTGCGGCGAGGTGTCGCTTGAGGAGTTGCCGCCATTCGACTCCTTCGGGATTGTGCCGGTTACGGTGACTGTCTGCCCCACGTGCGGACCAAGAGGAACGGTCTTGCCGCGAAGATCCCACAATTTGCCGTCTTCATCCGTGATCATGTAGATGTTCGCGGTCGGGCTTTTCCCGAGACAGCCGGTCGCAGTGTGCGTCGAACCATCCGTATTGGCCTGACTGTCCTGCGTCACTGCAATGCTCGGAATGGCCATCATGATAATTGTAAGTGTTCCGATTGCGAGCCTCAGGTTCATGGCTTCCCTCCGCCTCATTCATTTCTGGAATTATGGAGATCATGTGCCGAATCGCTGACGGCAAGGCCTCCGAGCCGAATAGCAGTGCTCCCCTGATCGCACCAATCGCGCCTACCACAGAACCGGGCCCGGAGCAGGATGGTGCGCCAAGATCTGCGCGCCTTCTGAATGAAGTCGAGAATCTCAGCCGCGCAACACGCCTGGCGGAATATCGTGCTGCCGAGCGAGGTCGCTCAGTTCATCGAGCTGGCTTTGGACTTCCTGCACCTGAGCTTGGAGGTTTGCGACGCCCGCCGCAGGCGTCACTCCCGCGTTATCCTTGTCCAGGGCGAGGCCCGGCTCGGTAATCCGGTCGGCTGCCAGGGCGATTGCCGCTTGCTGCTCGCGCAGGGCAGCTTCGCGCTTGTCCAGCTCGGCCTGAAGATCGGCGGCCTTATCGGCATACCATTCGGGATCGTCGAGCCTGGATGCGTAAACTGGGAAAGTGGTTTCGGCTGGCGCCGCGGGTGCTTTCGTTGCTGGTTCCGCCAGTTTCTGGCCGACGACGGAAATCAGGCCGCGCGCGCGGAGCTGGTCCATATCGTCGTTCGTCCAGACTTTCTTGGGCTGATTTTGATTGCCTTGCGCGGAGCGAGGCTTCTCTGCGGCTTGTGAAGAACACGCAATCAACAAAGCAAGAATCGCCGCGAGCGGGAAAGGGTAATATCTCATTGTTCCTCCTCGGCGGGGACGGGTTCAAAGACACCTTAAGATAAGACCGACTTTGCGAAGCGGATTTCATCCCACGTTGCGAGGCGGTCCAAGGGTGCAAAAGATCTCTCCACACTAAGTCCCTAGGACTTTCTCCACCTGGCCGATTTTCTTTTGGACTTTCCCGCCTATCTTTTCGTCCTGGCCTTCGGCTTCCAAGTCGGGATTGTTCGTCAGTTGTCCCGCCTTCTCCTTAACTTTACCCTTCACTTCGTGAACTTTGCCCGCCACCTCATCCTTGGCACTCGGCTTCATCTTGTGCCTCCTTTGAAACCATTCGAATTTTGGTGCGCGAGGTAAGCATCCTTCGATTTCACCACGTGCCTCAAATTTCATGCTGCGAAAATCTCACGCTCCACGACCAAGTTTAAAAGTCACTCACTCGTGATCGCGTCTTGAAGCCCTGGAGGCGCTAGTTCCCACGATAACGAGAGTATCCCCAGCCTCCGCCGCCAAGCAAAAACACAACGAGAAGAACGATCAAGATGGTTTCCATGTCTCTATCCTCACTTCTCGGAGAAATCTGGTTCGCCATACTTCCTCCGTAAGCAGCATCATAGAAGAGACGAAGCCGGATATCTGTTCACATTGACACACATTCGTGTTTCGTTTGCTTTTTCCGTATTGCGAAAGTTGCTCGCACTGGTAGAGATCGAGGATCTAACGATGGGCACTTTGCAGTACGCCAAAGTCGGCCGTTACTCGTGCAGGACAACACTCAGGAGGGATTCGTTGATGTGGATCTCGCCGTTGTATTTGATGAAGCCCAGTTTCCTGAATTTGTTCATGAAGAAATTGACTCGCGACCGTGTCGTGCCAATCGTCTCCGCCAGCATTTCTTGCGATACTTTGGGGAGCACCTTTTGAGGTTGGCCCGCCCCGCCATAGCGCGCGAGCAGCAACAGGGTGCGCGTGAGCCGTTTCTCACTGGAGTTGAAGAGTTGGTCTACAAGGTCCTCCTCGACTCGGAGATTTCGCGCAACCATGTGAGCTATGAAGCGGTCGGAGAATTCGTGTTCCTCGTGGAGCACGCGAATCATCTCGTTTCTCTCAATGAAGAGTACGGTGGTCGGCGCAATCGCGGTCGCAGTCGCCATACAAAGGGAAATCGGAAGCTGTGATTGCCAGTACCTAATTCCGGTTAAGTGAGCCTAGCAAAACCAGGCGTTATCGGAATGTGGCCCAAGCTTTCCTATCGAGTTCCGCCACCTGTTCCGCCAGTACCGCCCGGCCCTGGTGGCACGGTGGGTGCTGGGCCGCTCGGGGGATTAGGGTTGTTCGGGCCGCTTGGGGGATTTGGGTTGTTGGGGCCACTTGCCGGATTTGGGTTGTTCGGACCGCTTGGGGGATTCGGATTGTTCGGACCACTTGGGTTACTTGGGTTTGGACTCTTTGGAGCTGGACTCTTCCGATCCCTGGACTTGTTGGGCTTACTGGGAGTGTTCCCTGGTGCATTCGGCCCATTGGGATTGTTTGGCGGATTATTAGGGTTATTGGGATCGGTTGGAGTCGGGTTGCCGGGTTGCTGCGAGTTTTGAACACGGGCCGCACTTAGTTCCGTCGCTCCAATGCGCGGAGTGGTCGCAAACGCTCCCATTGCAATCAAAGCTGATGACCATCCAATTCTTTTGAGATTCATTGTTATTTCCCCCAGTTTCAAACTACAGACCAATGCAAGGCACGCCAATCGGGCGTTATGTGTAGGTTGGTTCGATTGAAGGCTACCCCAATCTTCTTACGCTACCAGCATTAGACGATTTACCCCTGGTTTCGAATCAGTGCGCGTGCCCGTCTAAGATTTTGGACATTGGCGTTGCCTTCGCGAAAGCCCCCGGCCAAGAGTGGTCGTTGGCCGGAGGCTTGACTTGGTTATCGCTTGCCTCAAGAAGTAGCAGTTCAAGCTGTTGCGTGTTTCCGCAAGTTTGGTCCGACATTTGTGGGGGAACTATCCGCATCCTCTCTTGCCGATGTTTCAATTAGTTCCTTTTCAGCCGCGAGCCAATCCCCCAAAGCGTTGCCGGGGTGAAAGCCGTGTTCCAAATAGAGTTGGTAAGCTCGTCGCTCGATTTGTTCATGCGTTGGCAATTCCTTGTTATTGCTATACATCCTTAAATTCTCCTTCCCTCATTCATTTTCGATTAACGTCATTGGTCGCGTTTAAACCGTCCCCTAGGCGATGTCCTGAATTGCTTGCACGTGAATCAAATTACTAGCCATGTCCAGCGTGCCAGTAACTTTTACTGTCTTGCCTTCAAAGGGCCTCGCCTTTCTTGGGTCGTCGAGCGTATACCTGGTCTTCGTCGCTGAATCACTCAGCACAAAGCTCTCGCCATTTTTTAAAATTGTGCCCATGAACGTCACAGCCTCGGGCGGTGCTTGAGTTTGAAGTGGTGGTGTTGTCGGTACCTTAGATTGAGCAGGTGCGGGCACCATGGTAAACATCGTTACGAATCCGGCCAGTGATAGGAGAATCCGTTTCATACATCACCTCAGGTGGGCTGTGCTCATTCAAGGGAGCAATAACCATGCCAAGTAAACAACCCATTAAACGTAATCATCTCATTAAGTTGCATTGGCATGAGATATTGGCCTGTCGGAATTTGCACGCGCAGCCGGAAGAATTGTCGTACCAGCCGGGCACATCTTCCTGCTAGATCGAAATATCTACCCAGCCCATTGCCCGCGTGCAGTTCAAGTCCGTGGGTAACCGCTTTAGTTGCGCGACTTCCGAAAAACTTCCCATTGTGGCCCGCGGCCTGCCCAATACCTAGTACCGGCCAGGTACATGGAACCCTGAGGAAACCAGGGAATACATAGAGCAGAAAACAGGGGGAAGGAAAGAAACCCACCCGCAAGAAAACCCGGCTTGGAGGACCGTCATGAGCCTAATAGCGACAGATGAACATCTAGCTGAATTGGTTACCCATTTGTCCGAGGCGGTCAGCATGTTTTCAACTGAGGCGACGAAGTTGGCCGCTCTCCTAGAGCGTTCGCGAGAACCTGTTTCGCGTGAATGCTACGATAAGTTAGGGAAACAGTGCGTGGCCGAAGTCCAAGCATTTGAGGAATACTTGAACAGAAAAGAAGAAATATTTGCGTACCTCAAGGTGGAATCGCGCAAGCCATAATCAATCCCGCCAGGCCCCTGCGCACGGAGGTTGGTACGTGATTGACGAACCGAAGTCGCGGTATGTCATTAAAAATGCGGCCATATACAGTGAAGTATGGATTCATTCACCTTTCGCACGCGTTTATAGTGATTTGATAGTCTGCGAAGGGCGCGGCGCTGAGGATGTTGGAATGGATCAAACGCGGTTTCGGGCCTGCAATCCAAATCGCTCTCTTGTTAGCTCTTGTCTTTAAGCCAACCGTGCTTGCAGCCGAATCGGTAGCGGTCCGTTACCGCGAGGGCGTGGCGCATGGCTTCCTCGTGTTGCGTACGCTAGATGGCAAGTCCATCGCCGATGGCGTCTCGACGCAGGTCGTACAAGGCGATCAGGTTACAAGCGGGATGTCTTTTAAGTTTACGGACGGTTCGGTGTACGAACAGACGACCGTATTTTCGCAGCGCAGGACGTTCCGACTTTTAACGGATCATGTTATCCAGAAAGGTCCACGGTTCAAGCCCCCGATGGAGACTTCAATCGACGCAACTACGGGACAGATCACCGTTCGATACACAGACGATCGTGGGAAGGAGAGAGTGCTGACTGAACGTCTCGAACTCCCGCCCGATGTCGCCAACGGCATGCTGTTCACGCTCCTGAAGGACGTTAAGCCGGACGTTCCTCAAACGACAGTGTCGTATGTGGCGGCCACGCCAAATCCCCGGCTCATTCACCTAGAAATCATTCCACAAAGCCAGGAAACTTTCTCAATTGGCAACTATGATCATAAAGCCCTTCGCTACGTCGTGAAAGTGAAAATCGGCGGTTTAGCGGGCTTGGTAGCGCCCCTCGTGGGAAAAAAGCTCCCTCAAATTCAGGCATGGGTACTCGCCGAAGGTGCTCCTGCATTCGTCCGATTCGACGGGCCGCTGTACAGCGATGGCCCTAGTTGGCGGATGGAACTTGCGATTCCTGCCGCATGGCCCGGAATCGTGGATAAGTCACAGCAATAACCAGCAAACATTTACTGCGGGAATGCGCTTCGACTCCTGTGCCATTCAGTACAGTCAGGTTTTCTAAACGAGCGTAGGATTGAGTTCCAGTAGAAATGGCGGGCTTACAATGAACCAAACGGAATTCAACGAGTTGCATGCAAACTGTGTTACGGCATTCGAAGACTACGCTACATCGGCTGAGCTAACGGCCACTATGTTGGCGCATTGCACCCCAGAACCAATGCCGCTGACAGATCGGTTGGATCTGCTACTTCAGGAGTGTGCTGAGAACGACGCACACTCCGTCTATTTGGACCTTAAACGTGTTCTCCACGAAGCTGCGCGGTTAGGGTACTACAGTTCCAACTAGAGATCGGGTCGCACTGAGAAACGAACGCGAGGGTACGATGGCACGCTGGGTATTGGATTATCCCGATTGCAACAACGAATTCGTCCACAGTGAGATTCCCGAAAGCAACTCGTTCATCCCTGATCCCTTTGCTGGGACTGCAGTAAAACCAGAATTTCCAGATGGTGGCCAGAGTGTGGTTTGCCCGAATTGTAAGGGCACGTCCCTCTACCAGCGATACCAGCTACTATATCGAGCGGCCGCTTAGGCAGCGAGGCAATAGCACTGGTTGAACAGGATTCCCGTGCCCGCCTGCGAGCTTAGGTACGAATGGTATTGGATAGTCCCTACTCGTAGAGAACAACGTTGAGAAGGGAGGGATCGATGTGGATACCGCCGTCGTCGTACTTAATGAAGCCCCTTTTCTTGAATCTATTCATGAATAGATTGACTCGGGGGCGCGTTGTCCCGATCATTTCCGCCAGCGTTTCTTGAGGGAGTTTGGGAAGAGCCCTTTGAGGTCTGTCGCCCCCGCCATTGCGGGCAAGGAGCAGTAGAGTGCGCGCCAGCCGTTTCTCGCTGGAGTTGAAAAGCTGGTCGATCAAGTCCTCCTCAATACGCATATGGCGTTTAAGCGTATAGCTGATGAAGTGGTCCGAAAACGCATTTTCCGTGTGGAGCGCACGAATCATTTCGCTATTGTCGATCACCAGCACACTCGCCGGTGTGACTGCAGTAGCGGTTGCCATATGCAAGGGTTCCCCTGCCAATCCACCTTCGCCTAGAAAGTCACCCGGCCCTAAAATTCCTACGACTGCCTCTTTGCCGATTTTGGAGACGACAGAGATTTTCACCTCGCCCTTTTGAATGTACAGTACATTTTGACTAGGATCGCCTTGGGAAAATAGCGTCCCTTTCTGACGGACCTCCACTATGTTTCTGGCCACTCCGGCAGAATGGAGAAACTTTTCAACGTCGAAGGTGAGAGACTCCTTTGTGCTTTTCATAACTCACAATTGTCAATGAGCCGGGAGGTTCCCCTCTGTCCGCTAACGTACCCTGGCAAACACAAAACAGCAATACACGGTTTCCACTAGTTCTCGAATTCAAAAAGAGGATGCTATCCCGTGGACTAGAGCATGCGCGTGTCCCACGAGACGATTTACCGCAGCCTATTCATCCAAGCGCGAGGAGTGCTGAAAAAGGAGCTGATTCAGCACCTTCGGTCCAAGCGGCACTCTGGTGTCGGCGGACAGTTCCGCGGCCAAATCGTCGACGCCATCCCCATCCGGGAAAGGCCCACAGAAATCGAAGACCGCGCCATCCCCGGTCATTGGGAGGGTGATCTGCTTAGCGGCAACAAGAACAGTCACATCGCCACCCTGTTGGAACGTCATTCGCGTTTTACCGCGCTGGTCAAGGTGCCCAGCAAAGACACGGCGTCTGTCGTGGCCGCACTGAGCCGGCACGTGCGCAAGCTCCTGGCATCCCTGCGGCACTCGTTGACGTGGGACCGCGGACTGGAGATGGCCAAACACAAGACCTTCACGGTGGCCACGCATGTAAAAGTGTACTTCTGCGATCCGCATAGCCGATGGCAGCCCGGCTCGAACGAAAACACGAACGGGTTGCTGCGACAGTACTTCCCTAAAAGGACGGACTTGTCTGGCTATTCTCAATCCGATCTCGACAAGGTAGCGCTGCGATTAAACCAACGTCCGCGAAAGACCTTGGGTTTCGAGACTCCGGCAAGTAGACTGCGAGCTAGTGTTGCGATGACCCATTGAGACCGCCGGTCTTATTGGAATGTGGCCCAAGACCGCCACTAGAACACCACAATCTTCCTGAACTCTACAGACCACACCAGCCTGACCCTTGGCGGACTACCACGCGTTGCAATTAGCTTCCGTGAGATCGTGTGCTTGCCGTGTGCCGCCGGGTAACGCTTGTGATGGCACAACCACACCGTCACCCGGTGCGGACCGACACGGGCTGAACTTTGGCGCGTTCGGGCGTAGCGCAGTCCGCCACGCCCAATTTAATTTGCGCGCTGAGGAACTTTTCCTGACCCGGTTTGTTATCTATGATCTTGTGAATTGCCCTGGTGACCTGACTGATAGCCTGTCTCGTAAGCTTTCTGGTCGTCGTCTTTTTTGAAGTTCCTCTTCTTGGAGTGGTCACGGTTATGCGCGCTGTCATTGCGCCCATCGCGCATACCTACCTGGTAGTTCTTATTTTTCGAATAATCCTGGTCGTGCTGCTCCTGTGGTGACGGAGACGCTGCGACCCGTACCGTGCCTCCGGTGATACCGATACCCAGGGTCATCGCCACAATCCACACACATTGCTTCAAATTCAATCGCGCTCGCATAAGGTCCACCATTCCTCTCATCGCTTATACCTCTCGGCATTCCAGCTATCTATTCCCTAATCAACTTCATTCTAAGAGCACGTGAAGATCGACATCTGTCCCTTTTCGGACATATTTGTATTTTGTCCCGAATTCTCGATTTAGACATCGGACTCGCCCATCGCACGCATTTTCGCGCGTTCTTAGCGGCCATGTCCCGAAAAAAGGAATTAACGGAATGTGTATGTTGCAAGCTAAAAATATGCAAAATTGAACAGGCAGCAGTCTCGGAGTTTGTGTATCTTACGCACCAGCGGATCCGGCTCGTCCCCGTCGTTCCCGCCATTGTTGTTTTTCTCTCTTAGCAGTTTTTCGGCAATTCACGGGTAATTTTCCGGCCACTGCGAGTCTTTGCAATGATTGCGTTCGCATCAGAGGGGGTTTGATATCGGTATCCACAAATCATTGATTCAGGCTGTGGAGCGAGACAAATGCTCCGCTGTGTAGCCAATGGATTCGAGTTTATTCCGGCCCATCCTCTGTCTCAACCCCGGCCCCGGGTTTACAGCCCCCTGACGAACCCGGGGCCTTCCTTATTTCTGTCCCGAACATGTAGAAAATTTCCCGGATAGCCCGGTCTTCAATATCGGAGCTTGGTTCTGAGCCCAAGCCCCGAGAAACGGGGTGGTCTCAATAGGTCGTTGCAACACCTGGTCAAAGCCTTCTGGTAGGAGCCTAAGAAGCTGATTTTGTTACCCGGCGTCAATATCAAACAAAACAAAGCCCTGTTTAGGTTCTGAATGAGTACTGCCATAGAGATCGATTCCCGACGAGAAGTATTGTCAGATCAATGGACTAGAGGGTGTTGCATCGACCGGTTGAGCTGGCACCGCTTCTCGGAAACCGGGAATTTCAGCCGGATGTGACTTGGGCCAGATTGCGATAACGCCGTTTATCGGGCTCCTTGTTTGGGACTCTCCTTGAAATCCCGCATTGCACTGCCTAGGATGAGTCTTGGTCATAACGTGAAAATCGCAAATATCACCGATCTTTCAGAACTGGAAATGGGTAATCCTGAAAACGACAATTAGGAGCACTCCATGAAACCGATGCTCAGGTTTTCCATTGCTGTTGTCACGGTCGGGATCTGTTTTCTCATGTTTTGCGGACAAACGCGGAATGATGTAGTTGCCGCCCAAGGAGGAAAACGGGTGATGATGTACCGGTTCTATACGGGCAAAGATGACCTGTCGCACGTGGAAAAGATTGAAGTGATGAATTTCGACCAAAATAACGTCGCCAACCTAATGGAAACGACAACGGGGGCTATGCTCCGCAGGTCAAAACCCGATGCACCCGGCGCGGATTTCGGAGCGTTCCATCCAGGACCGCGCCGGCAATATATTTTCGATCTTGCCGGCCATGAGGAGGTTGAATTTTCGGGAGGGGAGAGAATCACTCTAAATCCCGGAGACATAGAGCTCATTGAAGACCTCGCCCCGACCAAAGGCCACCGGAACCGCAACCTCGGACCTGAGGACCGTCTGGTGTTGTGGGTAGCGATCGCCGATCAGACGGTGGTGCGTGATTCGATTTCGAAATAATCGTGACCTGTGTGCTGTGGCCCATTTCAGCGAGGTCCTGACAAGTCGGCTTATCGGAATCTTGCCCAGGTCCACAATCATGTGATGCTGGGCAACCAGAATTATGATTTTGGAGCACGCTGAATCATGGACTTGCGGGTGCCGCGAAAACGAAGTTTCTGGGCAAGCCACGAAGCCAGCCACAATGCTGAGATACTCCTGAGCTTCCAGACCGAAAGTGGCGAACTTGCAGACGGTCGATTGAGTCGGGCCCGTGCCGTATCAAAGGGTGCATACTCTTCCGGCCGCAGCTCGCTGAAAAAGCGAGACCGAACATTTACGGAATTGCGCGTATCAAATCAATTCCTTTGGTACACGTGGCAAACCCGATTTTGACAAACATAAATCTCTCCCAGAGTTGTGTTCCGTTCTCGATCCTAGCAGCTAACACCGCAGCCTCTCGGTTCATCGTGCCGCCGCTACTGACTAACAAGTCGAAGAACCAAATCAGGTTTACTGTGGACATTCGGCCGAGTTTGACCATGACTTGTGGTGTGATGGGAAGGTCGATACCGCAGATGCATCGAAGGTCTCACGCTAGAAAATTGTGGGCATAGAGTGAAGGGAGTACTCAGCCGGTTCAACAGATCCCAAATCAAAGTGAATCCACTAAATCAAAATATTCCTTTTTTCTTAAGGCCCAACTATTGCGACCTACGTATTCATAACCACGCTTAATGAGGTTTTCACGCCGTGCCTTATTTTCAATGACGCTCATCATTGCATCTGTCAATGACTGAATATCACCTGATGTGAAAAATTCGACGACGGAGTCATCGAAGTAGAACGAGTCGATCTTGGTGCGGGAAATCACCACAGGTACTCCTTGGGACATGAATTCCATTATCTTGGTGCTGTAAGCCTCATTTCCAAATGAATTCGCGCGCTTCGGCACAACTCCGAGATCAGCATTAGCCATCACTTCGGCTATTTGTTCGAGGGGGAGATATCCGAAAAACTTGACACAATCCATCAGCCCTAATCGCTCGGTCAGACGCACCAATTTCGCTCTCTCTGTTCCGTCACCGTAAATGTGAAACTCCGCATTGGGCACTCTTTCTCTCAAGGCAGCGAAAGCTCCAATTGCAAGGTCTATCCCTTGATGCCACTGGAAGGTGCCCGGAAACAAAACAATGAACTTGCCATCATTTCGGGTACGCTGGCGACGGTAAAAAATAGCAGGATCAACATGATTTACAAAAACCGAGGTCTTCTCTTTCGGAACGACTCGTGCAACCAGTTTTTCATGCCACAGATCATTCGATACGATGACGTGATCGACGAAGGCCGTAGCCATTTTCTCAATCATTTTCAGTAACCGTACATACAGGCCGTTCTTGGTTGCCGAGAACTTGCTGGCGAACAACTCTGGAACGATATCGTGGATATCCAGGATGAGTTTCGCACCCGTCATCTTGGGATAAAGACCGGCAAGCACCATAAAGTCAGGTGGATTGTGGATGTGAATCAGGTCGTATCGAATTCGGTGGTGACGGCGCGAAAGAAGAGCGGAGGAACCCGACAAGAATCGAATCAACCGCCATGCGTAGGTCCACTTCAATCGCTCGTTGCGATTCCGGCTCTGGATTCGATGGACGGTAACGCCGTTCATGGTCTCCATCCCCAGCGGGGAGTTCCCACGACTTAACGCAATCACATCCACCTGGTCGCCCCGCTTGGCGAGCGCTTCTGCGTATCGCCGCACACGGTTGTCATGTTCGTAGATGCTGTAGGTCAACATACAGATCTTCTTCCGGGAGTTCCGCGAAGATTTCGGCACATTGGCACAATAGAAGCGGGCAGTATCGCGCGGCAGTGCTGACCAGAAGGTGCCGTCATATTTCTCTCTCGCGTAGCGCAGAAAGTCTTCGAAGTAAGAGACGGGGAATTCATCCCGGGCTCCCGCTCCTTGAAAACACATATAGTCCGGGTGGGTGTTCAGGAGTGCCATGCCGCCGCGCTCGGCAATCCAATCGAGCTTTTGTTTCCAGATATTGATGTTTGGCTCGCGAAGAACCAAGAATAAGGTGAAATCCTGTGGGAGCGTGTATGGAAGCTCCACATAGCCGGAACCCTGCGGGCCTGGTACCCAGAAAGGAAATATCGTTCCGACGCCATCCGGTTCGGGCTCAAACGGATCCGTATCGAACGTGGAAGCGTCGTATTCCACACCCAGTTGGTGGAGCCAAGTCAACCGGTGTTGCATCATTGGCGAACGAAATCCAGATGCGTTCCACAATTGAACATATTCCCTGATTCGTGCCGCCTTCGCGGCGAACTTGACCTTAGAATCGTAGAGCTTTCCATCATGCTCCAATCCGTGTACACCGACTTCGAATCCGTTTCGTTCCACCATTTCGTGGAACAACTCGTGGAGACGGTACTCCCACTCAGGAACAAAGTTAAACGATGAACGAAAGCCATATTTCACTTCCAGGTTCATTAATCGTTCGACGCGGGCCAACCCTTTAATTCCTTCAACATCATGAGTCAAAATCAGCGCGAAGCGTTTGCCCTCAGGCCACCCCGGCCAGCCGTTAGGAACTGCTCCTGCTCTCTGGTCAATCGGCCATATGTCACCATAGGTGGCTCGCTTGTGGCGCGCTCGCAGTCGGCGCATGGCCATGCGGAGATGCCACGGAATGAATGGTTTGAACAGAAAATAGAACCTATTTAGGCGCATCCCGTTGTTTGCTACCCCACTAACCTGAACCACCTTGTGCAATTCTCAATATCGATCCAGATCCGTCCTTGTGTATCTATAGTCCGCTTTCGGATTCTTTGACTTGCCCCCAGCGCTTCGAATTTCAACTGTTGTTTCTCACATCGAGTCGCTCCGCTCTCAAGCCGCGTTCACAGGCTGCGATGCTTTGCCCCGCCAGCCGCTCGTTCGATGTCAATCCCCATACAGGTTCCCCGCCGGGATTGTGTCCAAGGATTCGCCAGACGATCCGATGCATGTGCGATGGCGTTGATTGCAATCCTCGCACTTGCGGACAGAATCTGGAGTGCCGCAAGACGACGCACCTCGGAAACCCCCTTCCAGCCTTAAGCCGGAGCATGACTTGAGGGGCGGCAATTTCGTGGCCACTTCCCACAGTGCGTAGGAAATTGTTTCCGGGCTTAATTAAGGTGCTAGTCGCCGTTGTCGGTGGAAGGTGCCACTTTTGAGTGGTTTCAATTAGGGGAACTAAAAGCACTTTTGACTCAATCAAATAGCCAACATTCTTGGGTGTAGCCTTGGCGAATTCCAAAAGATTCAGCGTTAGATATCTCTGGCAAAATCCGGTTGGTTGATGGGCTCAGTACACCAGGTTTGGGGAGGCCTTCTCTTTTCGGAGTGACAAAATGTCACAAGGTTGGCTGAAGGTTCGACAAATTGTCCCTAATAAGTGAAGTTGATTGAGCACTGTTCAAGGAAAACGACGGATATAGATAGGTTACGCGGGCGTGTCTGGTACAAGGAAATCTGGCCTCCAACTTGCTCCTCCTCGTTTGCCCCTCATTGCGTAGGTGGTTTCCAGGCGACGTGAGGGCTGTGCTCATGCCGAAAATGGAATTCCAACAGAACATCGAAGTCCCGGTGAATACGACAACATTGTTCGAGAGTGAGATCTTGCCAGCCGCCAAGTTGCGACCCACGGGTCTCAAGAGGCTTCCAAACGGACCAACGACATTCGCTCGCACTGTGCCGCTCGTGCCCGGCATGATTCGATTACCAGACGGCGACATCACTATTTCAGGAAGAGTGAGCATCGTGCAGCCAGCAGACCCACTACTAGGCACATTTGTCGGCGATCATCAACGGCATTTCCGGCTGGAATTTAAGGTGCTTCTGTTGTCTGGCGAAGACCAAAGGAGAGAGGTGCGAAGTGGGTGCCGCTGGTTCTGACATGCGCGACATACGAAGCAGCCTACGGGAAAGCGTTCATTATCACGGCAGAGTACGCAGTGTGGATGGGATTGGTGATACATTCAAAACGGACGTCATCATTGATAATCTGAGCGTGAACGGTCTCTACCTTCGGATTCCGTGGAATATCAAGCAAGGCTCCCAAACCTGCATTGCTCTCCCTCTATCCACCGAGCTAGCTGACGTGTCGAACAAAATGGCAGTGGCAACCCGAGGGGTGGCATTGCGCAGCGAGCCAAAATCCGACGGGAGCTGGGGTGTAGCCGTCGCGTTTGCGCGTTACCGCGTCCTTTAACGTACACTTAACATACGCTACCAATCACGCGTGACCACTATGACTGTTCTTGGAGATAGATCGAGGCGATCTCTTCGCACACCCCGCACCGCGTGGGCCATCGCAATCGTGGTCTTTTCGGCAATTATGGGAGTGCTCGTCGATTGGCGAGCACCAGGTCTGGAACTACAAGCTCGTGACTGGCTCATGCGCACGCGAGGGACGCTCGCCGCGCCAGACGACATCGTCATCGTGGCGATCGACGAGCCCAGTATCGCCCGGTTGGGCCGATTCCCGTGGGCACGGTCAACAATGGCGCGCGCGCTCGATGTCATCGCCCGAGGGCAACCGAAAGTCGTCGCACTAGACATTCTTTATACCGAACCGACGACAACACCGGATGACGAGGCGCTCGCAGCGGCTATCGCGCGTGCAGGCAATGTGGTTACTGCCGCGCAGCTCATAGACTCGGGTGACGAGTCGCGGCGCATCACTTGGCTGGAACCATTGCCCACTATCAAAGGGGCATCCGCAAGCGTTGGGCACAGCAATGTCTTAACCGATACCGATGGCGTAGCGCGTGAGCTGTTGCTCAATGAAGCAGACAACAGCGGAGTTGTTTTCAGAGCCCTCGCAGTCGAGACCGTCCGCGTGGGTGACGGTGTCACACCGGATCGCGTTCGCCAAGTGCCGGGTGGCTTGATTATCGGGGATCGGTCAATTCCGGCGCAGTCTGCCACTAACGCACCGATGGGCGTTCGCAGCAGCGGCGCACCAGCAACTAAAGTGCGCGCCGACCGAATGATCATCGATTATTTGGGTTCTACGGAATCATTCGCGCAATACACATACAGTTTTGCCGACGTGCTCGACGGTCGGTTGCCTCCGGAAAAGCTGCGCGCCAAAATCGTGCTCATCGGCGCCACAGCATCGTTGCTTGGTGACCACGTAGCCTCGCCATTTACACATCTGGAGAGCGCTGGCGGCAACCAGAACGGAACTTTGGTATCGGGCGTCCAAGTCCTTGCCAATTCCGTGGATACAATCCTGCGCGCGCGGTTCTGCAGGGAAACTCCGGACTGGCTTGCGCTAGTATGCAGCGCGCTGGTGGCATCCCTGATCGTTGGACTTCTGGCGATCGCACAGGGCCGCTTCGAGACGATCAAACAGGCCGGTGCGTTGATTGTTATTCTTGCGGCGTTGTTGTTAAGTTCTTACGTTTCCTTCAAATACTGGCTAATTGTGCCGCCGCTCGTGCCGGTGTTAGTTTCATTTATCGTCGTGACACCACTCAATTTGTTCCGCCGGACGCTGGCTGCGAGCATGAATTTGGATTTATCCATTGCCGAATTGTCGCGCGAAGGTGAAGAATTTGCGCTTTCCCCGCGAGGGCTCTTGGTGCCTGATTTTTATCCCGTTCCCGCTGTGTTGATCGCGGAACTTGCCGGCGCAAGCTCCGTTGCAATCTTGGCGCAACTAAACGGCATGGATGGAACGACCGACTTTCGCATCGTCGCCCAACATGGTCTTCCCCTGACCTTCGCAGGAGATGGGTGGGTACCGCGTGGGACTGCATTAACGGTGGCTAGCGAATCGTCTTCTGCTGTAGGGGCGGTACACGAAGAACCAGCGACGAAATACTTTCAGACCCAGAAGGACACTGGCGAGGGATCCGCGATGCGAGCTTTGGCGCTCCGGCTTGGCCAGAATGAGGATTATCGGAGCGCGGATACCCTCTTTCTGGCGTACCCGCCTGGCCAACCACCGACCGGTGAATCACTGCTCCTCTGCGCGGAAATCGCGTCCGATTACATCGCTATCCTAAATGGCAGCCAGTTCCACCCGCAAATGGATGTATCCGGTGTGGAAGCTAATCTGCGCACTCAGCTTTGGCGGTTGCCGCATGGCATCGAGTGGAAGAGCCGGGCGCTTGCCACTCTGCAAGAGCGGTTGATGCAATGGTTGCGCTTCGTTGATCGAGCGCTGCGCTCCGTCGAAGATGGACTCGTCGTCGCTGGAATCGACGGGAACATTCTCTTTGCGAATCCGCGCGCGGCGCAAGTATTCGGCATATCGGAACACGCATTGCGCGGCAGTAACCTCTTTGCACGGCTCAATGAAAGTGTAAAGGGTTTCGATAAGCGGGAAGCTTTGGTGCGGCTTTTGGTGGACCGCGCCCCGGTCGAGCGCGAACTCGCAATCGGCGGTTCTCCTGATCGGCGTTACACGATCCGGCTTTCACATGTCTCTGACGGACTGGGTGCTTCGGGTCGCCCGTTTGGTCTGGTAGCGTCTTTTTCTGACGTCACAAAGCAGTATCAATTGCAGCAAATTAAGGACGATGTAATAGCCCTGGTTACTCACGAGTTGAGGACACCGCTGACCGCCATCCAGGGTTTCAGCGAACTTCTCTCAACGTTCGAACCGGACCTTGAACATCAACGGAGAATGCATGTCGCGATCAATGAAGAAGCAAAGCGGCTGGCGCGTTTGATCGACGACTATTTGGACATTACCCGTCTTGAATCTGGAGCGCGGCCACTTCGGCTGGCTCCCGTGCAAATCAATGAGCTCATCGAGCGTACCGTGTTATTACTCGACCCACTCGCGGCCCGTCGCGGCATCCGGCTCGTGCGGCGCTTCCTGGACGATTCTCCATGCGTGCAAGTGGACTCCGACCTCATTGCCCGAGCGGTAACGAACCTAGTTGCGAATGCAATCAAGTTCGGTCCTACCGGAAGTAGGGTATTCATCACAACGCGTATGGGTAGAAGCACACTCATCATCGAGGTGAGCGATGAGGGCCCCGGGATTCTTCCGGTTGAACTCGTTCACATCTTTGAGAAGTTCTATCGTGTACCCAGGGTTGAAGGAGACGGACCGCCCGGTACCGGCCTCGGCCTGGCTCTGGTGCGCGAAATAGCGGAAATGCATCATGGCCGAGCCAGCGTGGAAAGTACCCATGGCAAGGGGTCAATTTTTACCTTATGCTTGCCGTTGCGTGATAAGCCTTCATGAACGGGCTGCTTCGTATATCGAGTGGCCGAGGGCGGTGCTTCTCACTGGGTGATTTTTCCGTTTTGTGTATGGGATCACACCAGCATCGTTGAACCATGAGTACCAGTTATCACATCCTCGTTGCCGACGATGAAATATCGATCCGTTATCTCCTGCAAACGGGCTTGGAACTCAGCGGCTTTCGGGTGACCTGCGCGTCCAGCGGACGGGAAGCACTGGGTGTCGCGCGCACTGAACCGCTCGACGCCGTCATCAGCGATGTCTTCATGGCAGGCGGGGACGGTCTGGATCTTACGCGCGAACTGCGTGCCCTCAACCCGGCCATCACCATCATCCTTATGACGGCCCAAGGATCACTGGATGTTGCAGTGAGGGCGGTCGCTGAGGGTGCCAACGATTTCATCGCGAAGCCGTTTGAAGTTGCTCAAATTGCTGCTCTCTTGCTGCGTTATTTGGATGCGCGCCGTGAAGCCAGCGCGATCCCCGCGATCGACAGTGCCACGCTCGCCGACGAATTCTCAAAATCAGGATTGATTGGGCGTAGCGCTGCGATGGTAAAGGTTTACAAGCTGATTGCCCACGCCGCGCGCACGGATGCCACCGCACTGATTCTGGGGGAATCCGGGACCGGCAAGGAGCTGGTGGCGCGTGCAATTCATGACTTCAGCCGGAGGGCGGGCAAGCCCTTCATCGCCGTAAATTGTTCACGGTTGACGGACACACTGCTGGAGGCCGAACTCTTTGGCCACACAAAGGGATCGTTTACCGGCGCGGTTGCAGATCGCATGGGTCTGTTTGAAGCGGCGGAGGGTGGCACCCTTTTTCTGGACGAACTGGCTTCAACCAGCGCTGTTTTTCAGGCCAGCCTGCTCCGTGCTCTACAAACAGGCGAAGTGCGGCGGGTAGGATCGACGGAGACATGTCGCGTCAATGTTCGGGCCATCGGTTCGAGCAATACCCCACTGCAGGGTTTGGTGAACGCCGGTAGCTTCCGTTCAGACCTCTACTATCGTCTGAGCGTGCTCACAATCGAACTCGCACCCCTCCGTGAACGACCAGGAGATATACCGCTCCTCATTCGTCACTTTCTGCAACAGGCAAGTGGTCAATCTCAGCCGCTGCATCTCACGGAGGCGGCGATCAGCGCACTCCAAAGCTACCCGTTCCCCGGCAACGTGCGCGAACTGCAGAGCGCTCTGACGAGGGCCGTGGCGCTTTGCTCGGGAGGACCCATCACTCTCGACTGTCTCCCCCACAGATCGCACATGTGGATACCGGCCGCTCGTCTCCAGCGGGAATAGATCAGTTGTCTGCCCTCGCGGCGGATCAACCAACGATGGAAGAACTGGAGCGCCGGTATCTGATCCTCACGCTCCGCCAGACGGGAGGCAATCGGCGCCGCGCAGCGGAATTACTCGGCCTGCACCCGCGCACGATTTACCGCTTAGCAAGAAAATACCAGCTCATCCCGCCCGGAGATGAAGGGCAAGAAACTGAGACCGATGCGGCCGCCGAAAGTGTTGACTGCTCTCACCAGGAACTTCCGGAGGACTATTGAGACCCTCCTTCTTTCTCTCCAAGCCCCCTTCCGGATGTGCCCAGTTCAAAGCGCTCTTCAGGATCCTGCTGTTTGGATTGTTTGCACAAGCCACAGTCCCGGCAGTCAACGCCCAAACTCCGCCTGTCGAAGCCCGTGTTGCAAGTGTTTCTGGCAGCACAATTCGGTCAAACACCACGACCCCCTCGCAGCCCCTCAAGAGCGGCGACCCGCTCGCACCTGGGGACGAGATTGACACGCGCGGAGGAGGGCACGTGGTCATTGAGCTGACCGATGGCAGCGTCGTCATCGTCCAGCCTGGCTCGCGTATCCTGTTTCAAGACTACAGTGCCGCGGGTTCGTTGTATGAGCTTTTTGGAATCCTGGTAGGGCGTGTTCGCTTCAAAATCAACCACTTCGGCGGGAAGCCCAATCCGTACCGAGTGAACAGCCCCACTGCATCGATCGCAGTTCGAGGCACTGACTTCAGCGTTGCCGTGCAGGGATCGGGTACAACAGAAGTGACAGTCTATGTCGGAGAGGTCGAGGTAACTAGCCTTAACGACCCGAGTCAGACTGTTATCGTTGGACCAGGGGACAGTGCGATTGTCCGCCCCAATACAGATATTCTCTTTTTCGTGGCGCGTGGCGAAGAACCTGGGCGCGATATGCATAGGGATGGGAGGAGGGACGCCATAGATGCCGCTGCCTTCTATGACCAGTACAGCAACAGTCTGATTGAATCCGCGGAAACTTCAGCGCCGGCGCGCTTCGCGGCCTTCTCGGATCCACATCTTGACAGCATTGAAAATCCGGCCTATGCGACGGAGTTTTCGACGGTGGATGGCCGGCTTTTGTTTCTGCCTTCCATGAGCAACGCGCCGCCTGTGAATACGAGTGGAGCCGTCTCCGGTTCCATTCCGGTGGTGCCTACTAGTTACAGCTTCTCCCCACAGGGGTCTTTCTTTGTGCCATTGCCCCAGACTCACACGGTCGTGGGCGGAAGTTTCACCGCTACGAACGGCGGGCTGCAGTCACTCTCTTTGAGCGCGCAGAGCGCACACTCTGAGTTTCCACTGGGTGTCACGTCTGTTTCGGGCTCAACAAAGACCACTTACATTACTGGATCGCTGATTGCGGCCCACACTTTCGGCCGCAACCAGCGCACGAGTCTCGGTCTCGCTTTCGTTCAGACGTGGGAGCGCGGATCGCTCATCAATGCCACGGCGCGAACAGATCAGACCGGCGGAGTTACGCCTCGAATGCAGTTTAATTCAAGTTCGTCCGTTCGGGTCTCAGAGATCGACGCAGGTCTGACCCACGTTTTTTTTGGCGGGCACAAATTCGGCGTCGTGTATCGCTACGGCATCCTGTCCGCTGATGAGGCGGATAGTTTATACACCCGGTACACCGTGCCGCCCGCGCCCGATACAACCCTGAATAGCACTTCTTCCTCCGAACTCGATGTGCGCCTGCGCGGTCCTATCACCCGCCGTCTGTTTTACGGCTTGGAAGCCGGTCTCCTCTTCGCCCACGAAGACGAGAAGGTGCTGCCCGCGGAGGGCGCTCGGGTCAGCGGGTTAGAGTTGACAAAGCGCGCCGTAGCGAGCGCTGGTCTGGGCTATGCCCCCAGCAGGCGTATCCTGCTCGCATTCGACATCTCCAGCGGCTTTTCTTGGACAAGAGACCGCCAGTCCTATACCCGCACGGGCAATCTGATGAAAGATAGCAGCGATCCCATGAACTTCTGGTCTGCACATGTGGCGCTCCAGACGGATATCTGGCGGAGAATGTTTGCCAGTGCGTCCATACTTTCTGTCACCCAAGCTAGTCAGAGCCAGCTGTTGGCGAGCAGTAGTGCCGAACAGGGTGTACCCAACAAAATCTCACGCGACTGTTTCACTGACTATTCCTCGGATTTCGGAATCGGCTGGCGATTCTCGTCCCACTTTCTAGCTCAATATATCTATTCCACTGATTACGGCCTCACACCTCCCCGCCACACCATCATGTTGCGCTATAGCTTCCGCTCGGGTCGTGAATAAGCGGGCACTTTGGTTCGCCAAAATTCAAGACGGGTGTGAGATCGAGTATTTCGGGAGTGTAAACCATTTTGTAATTGCAAAAACATTTGTCCCTACGAATATTCCCCTCCGAGTCGTGAAAAGCTGCTCCGGCACGGAGGCGACCAATTCTGATCGAGCCTTAAATGCGCGATTTTGCATGACATTGGTGTGCGGGAGGTTGGTCGCAAGGCGACAAAGCGCAGTTCCCGTCAGGTTCAGGTTTTGGAGATTGCAGAACCGGGCAGATTAAGCTCCGTGACGCTCATATGGTTAGCGGAGCTCGCCAACTTCGGGGAGCTCTATCATCCTACCGAATTGGGGGTTAAACAGCCCGGCGGATCGGTGCATCCATATCGAGAGACAAGTGGCTGCGTGCTCATTCAAAGTATTCGGAATACAATTTCAAGGTGCGGCACAAGGCGGTTTCATTCAAGACGATCACGTGGTGCAAGCACTCGCGGCGAATCGAGCCAATCTGGCGTTTAATTTTGGCATTCTGCCACGGCGATCGCCGTGCGGTGAGGCCCCTCGAATTCCAAGATAAGTCGTCGCTTCACAGAACTTCTCTCCATAGATGCCATCGCGGTCGCGCAACAGATAGCGAGGCGCACTGTCCCAAGGAAAAGCTTCCTGAAGCTGTCGGGCAGTCCATTCTGCCGTGGGATTCGCTGTCACAGCAAAATAGTAGGACGCCGGAGAGCTTGCGAGAGAGTCGCAAGAACGAACAGAAGCCGGAACCTGATCGTCGGAAAAACAAAAAAGTCGGCAGAGACCATGTCCTGCATGTGGTACTCCCGGAATGTACGCCAATTCTGCGACGGCGGATTCCGGTAGGGTCGGGACCAACTCCTGGTAGGTCCGGTGGTCTCAATGGGTCGATGCAACACTTGCTGAAAGTCTTCTTGTATGAGTCTATGAAGCTGATTTCGTTCGCGGGCGTCAATTCAAACAAAACAAAAGCCCTGTGGTTCACGGAACTGAGAACTGGCCATCGCCGGCAGAGCAGCGTCACTATTCTGTTCAGGAAATTGCTGCGTTGTGGCAGTTGAGCAAAGATTCGGTGCGCCGTCTTTTCAGAGATGAACCCGGCGTGCTTGCAATCTCCCCACGGCAACGCCGAGGTAAGCGTTCTTACACAACGCTTCGAACCCCGCAATCAGTACTGAAACAGATACACCACAATATGTTATGTATCAGTTAATAACTACGTGTGTATTTTACGCAGCTCGAGGCTACAATTTACCGGCGGCACCAAATAGCCTGCGAGCACCGCGCCGAAGGCCGGAGCTATCGGCGGTGCCGTTGAGTGATTTGGGTGGACGGCACATTGGGTGGTGAGGAAATCCGAAAGTCTGTACGCACGCGTGATTGGCAGAAGGCCCAGGACATTGTGCGGCGGTGGGAAGCTGAGGGGCAACACAATACAAAAACTAAACAATCCAATCCACCCATAACGGTCGATCAAGCGTGGCAAGATTTTCTGTCGGACATGTAAGCCCGCAACTTCCACATTTCCACAGTCCGCAAATACAAGGTGCTCTCCAAACGTATGCAGGACTTTGCGACCCGACGTAGTTTGCGGTTTCTTGTGCAATTTGATCTGGTCACTCTGCGGGGTTTCCGTGAGGAGTGGAAGGATGGCTCGCTTTCCAGTGCCAAGAAACTGGAACGACTGTGGGCCTTCTTCCGGTTCGCCCAGGAGAGCAAGTGGGTAGAGGACAATCCTGCATCCAAATTGAAAACACCAAAGGTCACACAACGGCCGACGCTCCCGTTCACACATGAGGAGATGCTCCGTTCCTTGGCAGCGCTAGATATTTTCTACGATCAAATCGCACCTAGCAGCAGGAATAGTGCCCGCCGGCTTCGTGCGCTGGTGCTCGTACTTCGATATAGCGGGATGCGAATCGGGGACGCCGTAAAACTCACAATAGACAAGATCAACGGGAACAAGTTGTTCCTTTACACGCAAAAGACTGGCGTCCAAGTTTACACGGTGCTTCCTGATTTCGTAATTTAGGCGCTTGATGTTATTCCGCGAGTAACGCCGACACATTTTTTCTTGAATGGCACGGACACCCTGGATGGAGTCGATGGGAGTTGGCAAGGAAGACTACGAGAGCTGTTCCGGATTGCAAAAGTGAGTGGAGGACATGCTCACAGGTTCAGAGATACTTTTGCCGCTGAATTGCTTCTAGCCGCCGTCCCCCATCGAACGGGTCGCAATCTTGCTTGGCACCAAAGCCTGAAGGTGACCGAGAAGTATTACTCAGCTTGGACAGCGACCCTGCAGCGACAAGTGGAGGCCGATCTACAGAGGGCCTGGGAGCATGACCCAATCGTACTTCTTGAAACAAAGGGTACACAGAAGGTACACGGAAAACATGAAGCCGTTAACTGAAACAAAATACAGCTCTAATTTTGGAGGCGCGGGTGGGAGTTGAACCCACGAATGGAGGTTTTGCAGACCTCTCCCTTAGGCCTCTTGGGTACCGCGCCGGAGTTTAGAAGTATAGCGAATGTGCGGTCCTCTTGTCAGCGACCGCACCTTTCCGAGAAAATCCGCGTCTTATGATTCTCGCTTATCTTGATTGCGGAAAGCCACTTACTTGGCTCTATTAAGTGCGCAGGTATTTTGTGGCACCGGCATCTTGCCGGCGATTTTTCGGATCTCTGCACCATGCAAGGTCGCCGGGGGGCGCCGGCGCTACCAAACCGCGCACGACACGCTCCTTCCCCCGCGCATGATTAAGGAATTCTAAATCTCGCGGGGGCCTACATCGCTTCAGCGCGACGCCGCGGGCATGAGGTGCGCTTCGCGGATGAAGCGCGCGGATTCCTCGGGCGGCGTGGGACATATATAGAATCCCGTGCCCCACTCGAAGCCGGCCACTTTGGTGAGCTTGGGAATGATTTCGATGTGCCAGTGGTAGTGTTCACTGGTTTCCTCGCCGATGGGCGAGGTGTGAATCATCAGGTTGTAAGCCGGGCGGTCGAGCACCACGTCGAGGCGCGCGAGATTATCCTTGAGCGCTTTGGCCAGGCCCGCATAGATGAGGCTCTGATGATTCTCGAATGCCGAGGCGTGCTCCTTCGGCAATACCCACATTTCGAACGGAAAGCGCGGGGCGTAAGGAGCGAGGGTCACGAACAAATTCGTCTCGCTGATCACGCGCACGGCCGAATCGCGTTCTTGCCGGATCATGTCGCAGAATATGCAGCGCTCTTTGTCGTTGTAATAGTGGCGTGAATTGTCCACCTCCTCGCGCACGCGTTTGGGAACGATGGGCAAGGCGATCAATTGCGAGTGAGGATGCTCGAGCGATGCGCCGGCGGCTTCTCCGTGATTCTTGAAAATCAAAATGTAGCGGAAGCGCTTGTCGTTCTTGAGGTCCAGCATGCGGTCGCGGAAGGCCCAGAGCACGTCTTCGATCTGTTTTTCCGACATGGTTGCGAGCGTGCTACGATGGTCGGGCGTTTCGATGATGACCTCGTGCGCTCCGACGCCGTTCATCCGGTCGAAGAGCCCTTCGCCTTCCCTGTCCAGGTCTCCCTCGATGCCCAGCGCGGGGAATTTATTGGGAACCACGCGCACTTGCCAGCCTGGCGTGTTCGGCCCGCTGCCGTTGCGCCCGTATTGGAGCACCTCGGGCGGCGTCTTGGATTCATTCCCGTAACAAAACGGGCAGATTCCGATTCCCTTGATTTCCACGCTCTCGCGCAAAAAATCCGACGGCCTTTTAGCGCGGTCCGTCGAAATGATCACCCATCTTCCAGTGATGGGATCCTTTCTTAACTCAGGCAACGATTCCTCCCGGCTGGTGAGACCACACAATGTAACATCGGACGCCGTCGAAAAAGGCTTATTTTAAGCCTTATCCGCCCGGTAAGTCTCGCGGAACGATCACAATCCTCATTGTGCGGCGAAAGCGCCCTTGTGGAGACGCACGACGGGACGCCGGCCGGGCGGGGCTTCAATCGCAAGGATGTCGAAACGGAACGGAGCCTTGGTGGCGCGGTACTCGCGGACAAACTGCCGGGCCATGCGCGAGAGGTGCCGCTGTTTTTCGGGCGTGACCGCGTCCTCGGGAGAACCGAACTCGTCGCGAGGCGAGGTTCGTGTTTTCACTTCGACAAAGGCGAGGGTCGCGCCATCGTACCCGACCAGATCAATTTCGCCTTTGACTCCGCGATAGGTAAAATTTCGCGCGATCATGACGTAACCGTTGCGCCGCAGAAACCAATAGGCATACGTCTCGCCGCGCACACCGGTGTTTCGCGCCTTTCGGCCGGTCGCCGAGCGCGTCGGCGAAGCGGACGATTCCGCGAGCCCCTTGCGTGCGGCCCAATTCACCAAGCCGAACATGGCGCGCGCTAAAATCGGCACGGCCTATTCCTCTCAGGCTTTCCTCTGTGCCCTCTGTGTTCTCTGTGTTGAAAGCTTTACATTTCGCACGGAATGGCTTTTAACACCGACGGCACAGAGAACACAGGGAACATTAAACCAGGATACTTTTTGATTCTAAGCCGACTTCTCTACTTCGCTGATGCAGGCTTCCAGCGTTTGCGCGGCGTAGGCTGCCTGTTCCTCGTCAACGATCAACGGGGGTGCGATGCGGATTGTGTTTTCTCCGGCGCCCAGGAGGAGCAGTCCCTTCTCGAAGGCCAGGTCCACGATCGCTTCGCGTAGATCGCCGGCGCGCTCTTTGGTTTTCTGGTCGCGCACGATTTCGACGCCGATCATCAATCCTTTGCCGCGCACGTCGCCGACGATGCGGTGCCGCGCGGGCCAGTCGGCCATGCGGCCCATCAGAAATCCGCCGACGCGCCGCGCGTTCTCAATGTATTGCGCCTCCAGCAAATCCATGGTTACGAGCGCCGCGGCCACGCTCACGGGATTGCCGCCGAAGGTCGAGGCATGTGCGCCGGGCTTCCAGTCCATCAGGCTCGCGCGCGCGATCGTCGCGGAAAGCGGCATGCCCGAGGCGATACCCTTAGCCACGCACAGAATGTCCGGTTCGATTCCGGCATGGTCGCAGGCCCACCATTTCCCGGTGCGGCCCATGCCGCTTTGCACTTCGTCGCATACCAGAAGAATGCCGTGCTTGCGGCAAATGCGCTGCAACTCGACGAGGAATTCCTTCGGCGCGGGAACGTATCCGCCTTCGCCTTGAATCGGTTCGATGAATATTGCAGCCACTTCATCGGGATCAACCATGCGCTTGAATATCTCGCGCTCCAGAAACGTCGCCGATTCGACGCAAGTGCAGGGCGAAGGATTGCCGTACGGGCAGCGATAAGAATTCGGATAGGGAATGTGAAACACGCCGGCGAGCAGGGCGCCGAATCCTTTGCGCTGTACGGCCTTGGACGCGGTGAGCGAAAGCGAGCCGAGCGTGCGCCCGTGAAAGCAGCCATGAAACGCGATGATTTTATCGCGTCGCGTATGGTATCGCGCCAGTTTGATGGCCGCTTCGATGGCTTCCGTGCCCGAATTGCCGAAATAAACTTTCTTGGCTTCCTTGCCGGGAGCCACAGCCGCGAGCCGCTCTGCCAGGTCCACCATGTTCGGCAAATAGAAATCCGTGCCGGAAATATGAATCAACTCCGCGGCCTGTCTTTGAATAGCTTCGACAACTTGGGGGTGGCAGTGTCCCGTCGAGACGACGGCGATGCCCGCTGCAAAATCCAGAAATAGGTTGCCGTCCACGTCCTCGACCATCGCGCCGCGGCCTGACTTCGCAACCATCGGATAGCCGCGCGTGTAGGAGGGCGAAATAAATTGCGTATCGCGCGCGATCACTTGCCTGGCTTTCGGACCGGGAAGAGGCGTCAACAGAATAGGCAACTTGGCTTCGCTCATAATCACGCCCACAGATTTCTCCACGAGGGACCTCCACCGGGTGTGCTTTCGGGCCACGACCCGGACAGCGCAGAATATGTGTGTCTCTCTCCTGGATCGTGCACTCCGGCGTCTCGGGCATGGCGATCGAAAGAGAGGGACCACTTACTAATTTACGCCGAACGAGGCGGGTCGTCGAGAGAAGGAAGGCGTGGATTGTTTACGCTTCGGAATCGTGCGGATTTACCTGCATTTCAGTAGGACGGGCTTCAGCCTGTCTGGTTTCGGGATAGTACGAGAGCGATGATCTAAACCAGACAGTCTAAAGCCCGCCCTACTTGCGCTTCCAACGGACCCCGCCGTCGCGGGAGTCTTCGAGAATGATTCCGCGCTCGGCCAGTTGGTCGCGAATGCGGTCGGAGGCCGCAAAATCACGGCGCTTGCGCGCGGCTTGGCGTCCGGCGACGAGGGCTTCCACTTCGGAGTCACTGAGGGTGGGGCCGTTGGGTGAAATACCGAGCGCGCTCAGTTTCTCCGCGTCGTCATCTCGCAGCACGGCAAAGATCGCGTCGAACATTTCCATTACTTCAAGCACCGGCGCGGCATCGCCCTTGCGGAACTCGCCGCGGTCCATCGCCGTATTGGCGTCGCGCACCAGATCGAAGATTGCCGCGAGCGCCTGTGCAGTGTTGAGGTCGTCCGCCAGGCCGCGGTCAAACTCTTCCTTCGCTTTTGCGGCGCGCTCCGCCATCGTTGGAGAAGATCCCTCCGGAAATTTCTCCGCGCGAAGTCGTGAAACAAAATTCCTCAGGCGCTCCACGGAACTCGCCGCGCCCTGCAAACTCTCCGGCGTGAAATTCAACTGGCGGCGGTAGGGCACGGAAGCCAGCAAGAATCGAATGGAAGACGGCTTGTGCCCATGGGAAAACAGCTCGCGCAGCGTCGCGAAGTTCCCCTGCGATTTCGACATTTTTTCATGATCGATTAGCAGGTGCTCGGCATGAAGCCAGTAGCGCACGAAATTCTTGCCGGTGGCCGCTTCGGATTCGGCGATTTCATTTTCGTGATGCGGAAAGGTCAAGTCCACGCCGCCGCTGTGAATGTCCAGCGTGTCACCCAAATACTTCAGCGCCATGGCGGCGCACTCGATGTGCCAACCGGGCCGCCCGGGTCCGATGGGTGTCTCCCAGAAATGCTCGCCGGGCTTGGGCGCTTTCCACAGGGCGAAGTCGCGCGCATTGTCCTTGTCGTAGCGGTCCATGTCCACGCGCGCGCCGGTCTGCATCCCGGCCACGTCAATTTTTGAAAGTTTGCCGTACCCAGGAAATTTGGCGATGCGGTAATACGTCGAACCCTCGCTGGTGTAGGTGAATCCCTTTGCAGTGAGGCGCTGGATCAGCTCCACCATGTCGTCGATATGCTCGGTGGCCCGCGCGATCTGTTCGGGAGGCTCCAGATTCAAGGCCCGCCGATCGTCCATATACGCTTGTATGTATTTGTCCGTGTACTCGCGAATGCTGACTCCCGCCGCCGCCGACTTCTGAATGATGCGATCGTCCACGTCGGTAAGATTCATCACCTGGACAACGCGGAAGCCTCTCACCTTCAGATACCGCCGCAGCACATCCTGAAACACAAACGTGCGGAAATTTCCGATGTGCGCGTAATCGTAAACCGTGGGTCCGCAGGTGTACGAGCGCACCTCGCCGGCGACCAGCGGAACGAACGGCTCCGTCTCGCCGGACATGGTGTTGTGAAAGCGAATCTCCGTCTTCGTGGTCCGGTCCCCGCTGCTCAGTGTAGGCTGCACGCTCATGGCAAACGCGTCATTTTAACCGACGCGCGCAGATGTAGCAAAAGGTCTGTTGCGTTGGGGGCGCCCTACAAATTGAACGGGACAGAGGTGCGCGGATCGTAGCTCTTGTGCCAGAATGTCCAATGCCGGGGATTAAGATTGATCATAATTGTACCTCTCAAGAATCTAGCAAGCAGTCTGTTCCTAGCCACACAGCTTGCAAACTCCGGTAGTTGGTCTAACTAAGCCTCTCCCACTCAGAGAATGAAGTAGAAGAGGAACAGCGGAATGTCGGAAGACGAAGATCAGGAATTGCGAGACATTCGAGCGGAAGAAACTACGCGGGGCAGGAAGCAACCAAAGAACGCTCTATCGCTCGCGCGCCGCCGCATGATCGCTGAAATGGCGAGAATTCTGCAAGATCCGCGCTGCGACAAGGAAACCTATCTAGAAGTTATTCGCGCGTACGGGCTGCAAGAGGAGTCAGTCGAGTTTCATCAGCTCCTCGCTTTGTGGAGGAAGCGCCGCGGAAACGATTGACGACAACCCGATGCGCAGAACGAATTCGTCTGTCCTGTTCCTCAGCAGATAAAGTCTCCAGATGCCCCGCAACAATCTTGGTGAATTCCGAATTGAATTCCCGGGCCGAAATCTTCTTCTTCGTTGATTTCTTCTTGGGTCTCTTGGCCATGATTCGTCCTACGCATCCTCGAAGTCATCCTAATGATAGTACGTCGAAGAAGGCCGCGCAATGCACTGTGCCGGCCAAGTACCGATAAGTCAGACCTCGGAGTGCGGGCGTGCGGTCTATCGCTTATGCGATTGCGCGTAGTCGATGGCGAACTGCTTGAGGGTCGGGCTCGTCATGCCCAGCGCGGTAGCTTCCTTGGCGGCGCGGTCGACATCCCAATGATCGACGACCATTCGCTTGATAAACCACATCGTGGCCGCGCGCCCACCGCCCGCGCAGTGAATGAACGCCGGGTCGCTGCCCTTCGCCGTGATCGCTTCCAGAAACTTGTCGGCCACGGCGGGATCAGGCGCGGTGCTGCTGAAAGGGAAAGAGTAGTAGCGAATATCGGCGGCTTTCGCTGCTGCTTCTTCCTGTTCGAGGTTCGCGCCATCCTCGCTCGGCTGCCGCAAATTGATGATCGAGGCAAAACCAAATTTCTTGATTTCGGGAACCGCAGTGGCTTTAATCGCCCCGGAGCAGGCGACCGTGGTCTCTAGGCGATGGAAGTTGGTGATGCCATCGACGTTTTCTTTGGTTACCTCCTGCGCCCGGACCGGCGCCGCTGCCAGCCAGACACTGGAAATCAATGCCGCCGCAATCAGGAATTGTGATTTCATGGGGAGCCTCCTCTATCAGAAATCGCATTATGCGATGAACGGTTCGAATAAAGCTAGTCTTCAGTCTCCTAGTTAACTCGAGTTTCTCACAAGTAAGCATTCGGGCGCAGGTTTTTAGCGGCGCAAGCTTCAGCTTGTGGGGTTTGGCCCTTGCAAGGCCGAAACTCCGCAGGCTGAAGCCCGCGCCACTGGCCACAGATTTGTGTCCTTCGGATGCGATGGCTATAATAAGGGTGTGTGCTTAGAACTGGTTTCAGGCCAAGACTATGATCGCTCCCGCACAAACCGAAAATCTAGCGTCCCTGGCGCATCTCGACCTGGAGAAGGAGATTGTGCGCCTGAAGCGGGAGATGAATGCCGTGATCCTGGCGCACTATTACCAGGATTCGGAGATTCAGGACCTCGCGGATTTTGTGGGCGATAGCCTGCAGCTCTCCCAGCAAGCGGCTTCCACCCAGGCGGACGTCATCGTCTTCGCCGGCGTGCTGTTCATGGCCGAAACGGCCAAAATCCTAAACCCAAGCAAACCCGTTCTGCTCCCTGACTTGAAAGCGGGTTGCTCGCTGGCCGACGGGTGCCCGGCCCCGCTCTTCAAGGCCTTTCGCGATCGTTACCCCGATCATGTGTCCATCACCTACATCAACTGCAGCGCTGAGGTCAAGGCGCTGAGCGACATCATCTGCACTTCGAGCAACGCCGAGAAGATCATTCACCAGATCCCGCCCGAGCAGCCTATTTTGTTCGCGCCGGACCAGCACCTCGGGCGCTACCTGATGAAGAAGACAGGCCGCGAATTGAGGCTTTGGCCGGGCAGCTGCATCGTTCACGAAATGTTTTCAGAGAAAAGCCTGGTGCAGTTGAAGGAGCGGCACCCTGGGGCGCTCGTTATTGCGCATCCGGAGTGCCCGGAAGCCGTTTTGCGGCACGCGGATTACATAGGATCGACGTCCAGCCTGCTGAATTACACGAAGCAAAGCCCGGCCACTGAATTTATCGTGGCCACCGAAAGCGGCATCCTGCACCAGATGGAAAAGGCCTGCCCGGAGAAAACATTCATCTCCGCTCCCGGTGAGGGCGGATGCTCCTGCAGCGAATGCCCGCACATGAAGCTGAACACGATGGAGAAACTCTACCTCTCGATGCGCGACCGGCAACCGGAAATCACGCTCGAAGAAGATCTGCGCCTGCGCGCCTTGAAACCGATTCTCCGAATGCTGGAAATGAGTTAGCCTTCCTCCTTTCCCCATGTCTCCCTTACTCGACGCGTCCGCGTGCCACAATTTGCTGAGGTCTTTTCTCGCCGAAGATATTGGAACCGGCGACATCACCACGGAATCGACGATATCGGCCGCGCAGCGCGCCCGGGGCCAAGTCATCGCCAAAGCGCCGCTGGTCCTGGCCGGGATTGAGCTGTTCATCGAGGTATTTCGTCTTTTGGACTCCACAACCAAAGCGGAGATCTTCTCCCGCGACGGTGAGGAAATTGCGCCGGGAAAAATTCCCGCCCAAGTAAACGCTTCGGCGCGCGCGCTTTTGACGGGCGAGCGCGTGGCCTTGAATCTCTTGCAGCGGCTCAGCGGGGTCGCGACGCTTACGCGCCGCTTCGTCCGCGCGATCGAAGGCACCAGCGCGGAGATTCTGGATACGCGAAAAACGACGCCGGGCCTGCGCGCCCTCGAAAAATACGCGGTCTGCGTGGGCGGCGGCAAAAACCACCGCAAGGACCTCGGCGAAGCCGTCCTGATCAAGGAAAACCATATTCGCCTGGCGGGAGGCGTTTCGGCGGCGCTCACCGCGGCGCAAGCGGCCAAGGGCCGCGCCCGGTGGATTGAAATCGAAGTCACAAACCTGGATGAATTGCGCGCCGCGCTTGCGCACAGCCCCGATGTCATACTGCTCGACAACATGAGCCCATTCCTCGTGCGCCAGGCCGTGGGCGAGGTCCGCAAGCACGCCGCGCCGGGCGAGATTTGCACCGAAGCTTCCGGAGGAATCACGCTCGATAACGTGAGAGAATTCGCCGAAGCGGGCGTGGACTGGATCTCCGCGGGCGCGCTGACGCATTCGGCTCCGGCCGTGGATCTGAGTTTTGAGATTGAGCCGCTTGATTGAGGCGGCCGTGTTCGATCTGCTCTAGCCCGCGTCTCCAGACGCGGGGTTTTTCCGCATTAACTAGCAGAAGACCCTCGGCTCTGAAGCGGCGCGCTACAGCACGGGAGATGATTTCGACAATCGCGGTTACGGCAATCAGAATGCATTCACGATGACCACTTCAACCCAAACCGACGTGCTCGTTATCGGCAGCGGCCTCGGCGGCCTGGCGGCGGCGTGGGACGCAGCCAAGCGCGGCTGCGAAGTCACTCTGCTTACGCGCGCCCACGAGCCCGAGGACAGCAATACGTACCGCGCGCAAGGCGGAATTATTTATCAGGGGCACTGCGAGCGGCCCGAGCAACTCGTGGAGGACATCCTCTCCGCCGGCGCAGGCCTCAGTTCCCCGGAAGCGGCCTCGCTGCTGAGCCTCGAAGGCCCGCGCCTAGTGAAAGAAATCCTGATCGACGAGCTGCACGTTCCGTTCGATCCCTCCACGGAAAATCCCGGCGAGCTCGATCTGACTTCCGAGGCCGGCCATTCCATCCCGCGCATCATCCACTTCAAGGACCGCACCGGATACTCGATTGAGCGGGCTTTTTTTGAGAGGGTGCAGGCTCACCCGAAAGTAAAAGTGGTTGCAAACGCCACGGCGGTGGACTTGTTGACGGCGTCGCACCACTCGGTCCAACCGACCGACGTCTATCGTCCTTTAACCTGTGTCGGAGCATACGTGCTCGACCAGACCACAGGAAAAATTTTCTCCATTCTCGCCAAGGAAACCATTCTGGCGACGGGCGGCCTCGGCAGCGTCTTTCTGCATACTACGAATCCTCCGGGGGCGCGTGGCGACGGCATCGCCATGGCCTATCGCGCCGGGGCGCGTTGTATCAACATCCAATACGTCCAATTCCATCCGACCGCGCTCCTGGCCCCGGACGGCTGCTTCCTCATTTCGGAAACGGTGCGCGGCGAAGGCGGGCGGCTCGTGGATCGCCAAGGCCGCGAATTCATGCAGCGGTTTCATCCCGCCGGTTCGCTCGCTCCGCGCGACGTGGCCGCGCGCGCCATCTATCAAACCATGCTCGAATCGGGCGAACCTTGCGTCTATCTCGATATCACCCATAAACCCGCTGACCAGCTTCGCGAGCGATTCCCCGGCATCTACGCCGTCTGCATGGAGCGCGGGATCGACATGACGCGCGAACCGATCCCCGTGGTTCCCGCGGCGCATTACAGTTGCGGGGGAATCGCTACGGATGCGTGGGGAGGCACCACGGTGAATCGCCTGCGCGCGGTCGGCGAAGTCGCTTGCACCGGCCTGCATGGCGCGAATCGCCTTGCCAGCACTTCGCTGCTCGAATGTCTCGTATGGGGAACGCGCGCCGGCGAGCAAGCCGCCGAATGCATCCGGCACGGCAATGAGTTTTACTTTCCCCAGGTGGCCGATTGGCGTTACGAGAATGAACCCGCCGATCCCGCCCTCATTTCCCAGGACTGGCTGACGATTCAGCAAACCATGTGGAATTATGTCGGCCTGATCCGCAGTGAGAAAAGATTGAATCGCGCGATGCGCGTCTTGCGCGAACTGGATCTGGAAATCGCGCGCTTCTACGAAAAATGCGAAATCAGCGATTCCATCATCGGATTGCGCAACGGGATGCTCACCGCGCTCCTGATCCTCGAAGCCGCCGACCAGGCGCGCGAGAGCCGCGGCTGCCACTATCGCATCGACTGATTCCACGCGTGAGAAGCGCTCACTCACACGGCCTTCAGCGAATTGCTTCGCGAGAAGGAAATCATCCTCTTGGAGTCGGGTTGCGGAATGATCCACTCGCGGTTGCCGCTAGTATTTAACCCTCTTGAGCGCTGCTTTATCGCCGGGGCCCGATGCCGCCGCCGCTTTCATCTTCCACTCGTTTACCGGGATGCGCGGCATGTCGAACAAATCCGACGTGCGGGCATACCATCCGCGGCCATGCATGCGGCCGAGCAATTTCAAATTCGGTGTATCGATGTAATACTTCGCCGCGTCGAGGACGAATTCGTCGCGGACATGCATGGCCACCACGCGGCCGAGTACCAGGCCGCTCTCGCCCAAATCGATGATTTGCATCAACTCACACTCGAGCGCGACGGGGCTCTCCGCAATGCGCGGAGGCTTCACCAGCGAGGAAGGCGCAGGCGTCAAGCCAGCCTGCTCCAGCTCGTTTATGCTGGAATCAAACTCGATTCCCGTGACATTCATCGCTTCAGCGTTTTCTTCCGAGACCAGATTCACAACGAACTCCCCGGTTTCGCGAATGTTGGCGCGGCTGTCCTTGGCTTGCCCCCGCTTGCGATTGCCGATGCCAATAGCGACGATAGCTGGATCGCCCGAAAACACGTTGAAGAACGAAAAGGGCGCTGCATTGAGCACGCCCCTGGCGTCCTGGCTCACCACCCATGCGATCGGGCGCGGCGTCACCGTGGAGACGAGTAGTTTGTAACATTCCTTGCCTGGGATTTCTTTGAAGTCGAACAACATGGAGTACCCTCCCATGTCGGATTTGGAAATATAGCCTACAACAGGAACGAGGGGCTGACTACATGGGACTCGTGCCATTGCACGTCTGACCCGTAAGGACGCGCCGAGGGGACCGCAGATGGACGGGCGTCCCCTTTTCAGGAAAGCGTCTGTCGAAGTACTTCCATTTGACGGCACGAAGAATACGTGCAACACGTACAATACGTGCAGTCTTGCGGAGGGCCCTTTGGCCAAGGCAAAGGACAGCGGCAAACAGAATTTGACCATTAGCCTGGACCGGCAAACGATTCGAAAGGCCAAGATCGTCGCTGCCAAGCGTTCCACCTCCATCAGCGGTTTGCTGGCCCGTCAAATTGAGATCCTCGTTGGCGAGGAAGAAGCCTACGAACGCGCCGAGCGGCAGTGCATGTTGTTGCTCGAACAAGGTTTTCATCTGGGCGGGGCCATTCAAGCCAGCCGTGATGAGTTACATGAGCGGTAAGACATTCATCGATACAAACGTTTTAATCTACGCAGATGACATCGACGCAATCGCGAAAAACGAAATCGCCAAAGCGGCTCTGCGTGAGTTTTGGAGCGAGCGAACGGGCGTTCTTAGCATGCAAGTGCTCCAGGAATTCTACGTCAACGTCACGAGAAAGATTACGTCTCCTTTGTCCAAGGATTCGGCGCGCAGCGTGGTCAGCAGCTACGTGCCTTGGCGCGTGGAAACTACTCCGGATGAAATTTCCTCGGCATTCCGAATCGAGGACGAATCGCAAATTGGTTTTTGGGATGCGCTGATCCTATCCTCAGCCCTCAAGAGCGGAGCGACGCGAATTCTTTCGGAGGATTTGAACGCACGACAACGCATCGGCGGCATTCTTGTGGAGGACCCTTTCTTCGGTATTCACTGAGGCGTTCAGAATCAAATCCTGAGTTAATCTCGATTTGCATCCGGACCAGCCATACCCTATTCGCTTTAGAAAGATTCGCCGGCGATCCGGAAAAAACTGCTTGCCTGAACTGGCGCCTCCGTGGATCTTGCCGCGCCCAATCTGTGCAAATAGCTCACTCTGCAAGGCTTCCCGACTTCACCTACACTTTTTCGTTGAGTGGACCTCTGTGTGCACATTAGCCGATGCCCTCCCATAACCCAGGAGGAACATACCCATGATTCGAAAGTTTCTGATTTTTGCTTCGCTTGCGGGCTTCTTGCTGGCCGTATCGACACAGGCCCATCCACCCTACCAGAATTCTAAATCGGACCAGCAGGCTCCCAAAGTGCATTCGGTTACTGGCAAAGTGACACAAGTGGAAACCGGGGGCAAAGCATTTTCAATTGATGTAAATCAGGGCAACGATAAGCGCCCGATGCGGTTCGTCGTTGACAAGAACACGACGGTACAAGGCCATGTAAGCACCGGCACAACGGCGAGCGTTGATTATCAGCCCGACGCAAGCGGCCAGTTCGTAGCTTTGACGGTCACGGAACAATCGGCAACCTCGCAGTAGCAAAGCATTGGTCCGAAGCAGCTCCAGGGGCGAAATCGGGTGTTTGAATAGAACTTGTGCTTGATTTCGCCCTTCCCCGCCGTTGAATCTTCCCACTGGGCTCACCAATGGTTGTCGGATACGCGCTTGCGGCTTTACTTCGAGCGTTACGCATGCTAATTTATTTTCCCGTAACCGCCATCGTAGCGCCAGGCGGCTGGGCCACTGCTAAACGACCCTTCAGCGATTTTGTCGCGGCTCGAACCCTCCCGAGTAAGCGGAATACGTTTCTGCCGATATGTACATATTGGGCTTGGTATAGGCAATTTTCTTGGGGCCAACCACCCAGCGCATAGACGGCGGAGGCCATAAAGGGGAAATCTTGCTCAAACTGCGCAAAGTCGAGCTCGTGGGTTTCAAATCGTTTTGCGAAAAGACGCACATTACCTTCAGCGGTGCAGGCCTCACCTGCATCATCGGCCCGAATGGCTGCGGCAAGTCCAATATCGTCGACGCTATTTCCTGGGTTCTGGGCGAGCAAAGCCACAAATCGCTTCGCGCCGAGCGCATGTCCGATTGCATTTTTAACGGGACGGCCAAGCGGCCGCCGCTGGGCCTCGCCGAAGTCACACTGACCCTTGTTGATCCGGAACTCGCGGAGGCGGCAGAGTTTGTGCTTCGACCTCAGCAGGTCGAACCTGCGGCGCCTGGCCCCACTGGCGTGCCTGACAGCACTTATGTGGCGCCCGGAAGATCTTTCAGCACGGAGATCACCGAGGGCACAGAGAAAAACGAAGAGAATTCGGATCCTGCGGAAAGCGACACTCCCCAGGAGGCGCTCGCGGAAGGCGAAGGCATGAAAGAGCCGGCCTTTCTAAAAAAGAAGCGAGCGACGGCGGCGGAAAAGCACGCGATGCACGTGAAGCCCGGCGAAGTCGTTGTGGGGCGGCGCCTCTATCGTTCGGGGCAAAGCGAGTACCTCATCAATGGCCGCGTGGCCCGCTTGCGCGACATTCAGGATTTGTTCATGGGGATCGGGCTGGGCCCGGACTCTTACGCGATCATCGAGCAGGGCCGCATTGGCCAGATTCTCAGTTCCAAGCCCACCGACCGGCGCGCCATCATCGAAGAAGCCGCGGGCATCACGAAATTCAAGACCAAGCGGCGCCTCTCGGAAGCCAAACTGGAATCCTCCAAAATTAATCTTTCCCGAGTGAATGATATTTACGTCGAAGTGGAGAAGCAGCTTGCATCTCTCAAGCGACAGGCTTCGAAGGCCCGCCGCTACGCGGAAATTCGCGAGCAGATGCGCGGCCTGTTGCGCCAAGTGCTGGCTAGCAAAGCTAAGGAACTGGACCTCGAGGCGGACCGGTTGGCCAGGCTCGTTGGCGGAATCTCACAGCAGGAATCCCAGGAAGCGCAATCGGTGAATCAATGGGAAGCCGAACAGGAGCGGTTATCTTCGCGCACCTACGAACTGGAAAGCGAGTTGCGGCAGCACCAGAACATCCTGGGACAAACGGCGCTGGAACTCGACCGCAGCGAGAATCGCATTCTTTTCAACCGCCAGCGAACCGCGGAATTGACCGGCCGGCTGCAGCAATTGGAAGTTGAAATCGAACAGGGCGCGGCGCAAGCCGCGCAGGTCGAGGCCCGCTCTGCCGCGCATGGCGAGTCGGTCACGGCCATCCGGGGCGAGGTCGCGCGCGTGGAAACGCTCCTGGCGAATCTGGCGGCGGCCACCGCTGAAATTTCAGGCGCGCATGACTCCGTGGAAGATCGCATTATCTCGCTGCGCCTCTCGGCCGCGGAACTCGGCGATGAACTGACGCGTTTGCACGGAGATCAGGCGCAGGCGGAACAAACTCTCGCGCATCAAATCGAGAGCGTCACGCGCTACGAGC
>Ga0210384_10000673_pt1 | contig 51129 bp, 31 predicted proteins | sample IncBWH2MmetaG_FD_160574 | JGI IMG/M metagenome (GOLD analysis project Ga0210384, IMG submission 160574) | Forest soil microbial communities from Barre Woods Harvard Forest LTER site, Petersham, Massachusetts, United States - Inc-BW-H-2-M | ecosystem: Environmental > Terrestrial > Soil >... | reverse complement strand
GTGGGCGCGGCCCTGGCCTCCGTGGGCCGCCTCCTGCTCATGACCCAGGTCCACGGCGCGGACGTGCTCACCGCTCCCTGGGTCGGCCAACCCCCGGCCGACGCCGCGGTGGCCGGGGTTCCCGGCTTCCTCCTCGGGATCGAGACCGCGGACTGCCTCCCGATACTGTTCGTGGACCCGCGCCGAAGGGTGGTGGCCGCCGCCCACGCCGGCTGGCGCGGAACCGTGGCGGGGGTGGCGCGGCGTGCGCTCGAGGCTCTTCTCGCCGGCGGCTCCGATCCCGGCCAGGTCCTGGCCGCCGTCGGCCCCGGCATCGGCGCCTGCTGCTACGAGGTGGGCAACGAGGTGCGGGAGGCCTTCGGCCCCGAGAGCTTCCGCTTCTTCCGCCCCGGTCCCCGCGGGCGCCCCCATCTGGACCTGCGCGCGGCCGTGGTCTCCCAGCTGGAGGGGGCCGGCGTGGCCCCCGCCAACATCCACCACCGCGACGACTGCACGTTCTGCCATGCCGACCGCTACCCCTCCTACCGTCGCCAGGGTCCGGGCGGGGGGCGGATGATCAGCTACGTGGGCTGGACGGGCTAGAGCGAGCCCAGGTCGGACGCCTTCTCGTCCAGCGCCCGGTTGGCCAGACGGTCGGCCTCCCGGTTCTGCTCGCGGGGCACGTGGGCGAGGCGGACCTCGGGCAAGCGGCCGAGCAGGGCGCGCGCCTCCCGGTGCAAGGGGACGAGGTCGGGGTGCTTGACCCGGTAGCTGCCATCCATCTGCCGGACCACGAGCTCCGAGTCGGAGAAGATGCGAACCCGGCGCGCCCCCTGGGCGAGGGCCCAGCGGAGGGCGTGCAGGAGGGCGTGGTACTCCGCCACGTTGTTGGTGGCGCGGCCGAGGTAGCCATAGAGCCCGGCCAGCTCCGCCCCGTCGGGCCGGGCCACGTGCACGCCGAAGCCGGCCTCCCCCGGGTTCCCGCGGCTGGCGCCGTCGATGTGGATCACGAGCTCGCCCGGGGGGGGGAGGGTCACAGTTCGGGACTGACGGCGGGGACCGGCGGCGAGTAGTAGAGGATCCGGCTGCAGGCCGGACACTGCACGATGACTTCGTTTTTCTTGAGGTCCACGTACATCTGCGGCCTGAGCTTCACGTGGCAGAGCTGGCACATGCCGTCCCGGGCTTCCGCCACCCCCGCCCCCCGCAAGCGGGCCACGCGCTGGAAGAGAGCCAGCGCATCGGCGGAGATGGTGGCCGCGATCGCGTCCCGCTCACCGCCCAACTTTCCCGCCTCCCCCTCCAGACCCCGGGCCCGGGCCTCCAGGGCCCGGGCCTCGGCCCGCCCGTCTTCCTCGGCGGCCTTGAACCGTCCCTCCTCCAGCTTGAGCTCCGCGGCCAGCGACTCCGCCCGCTCCATCTCGAGGAGGACCTGGTCCTCCAAGGCCCGGATCTCGCGCTCCACGTTCTCGATCTCGTGGAGCACGGCCGTGTATTCCTTGTTGGTCTTGACCTCCATGAGCTGGCCCTTGTACTTGGAGCGCTTGACTTCAAGATCTTGAAGGCCGGCTTCGTGCTGGCGGCGGCTCTTCTGGCAGGCCTCCAGAGCGGCCCGCGCGGCCTCCAGGCGCGCCTTTTCCTCCGCCAGCCGGTGCTCCAGGGCGGAGCGCACCTTAGGGACCTCTGCCAGCTCGACTTCCACCCGGCGCAGATCGCTCTCCGCGCGCTGGAGGCGAATCAATTTTTCAAGGTCAGGGTCCATTCCCGGGGGCGGGTCTCCTCGCATCGCATTCTACATCACGCCACCTCGGCCATGAGGGCGGCGGAAGGATTGGCCCCGGGTACATCCGGCGCGGGGCCCTGCTGCGTAACCCCAGTGGCCAAGACCCAGCCGTCCCCCGGGCCTTGACAGGAAGTGGGTTTTGGGGGGATAAACGTTGGCCTCTGCGCACCACGACCTCGGACAGTTTCTAGGCCTGTTCGAGAACCCGTTTCGCACGGTAAGGAGAGTCAGAATGGATCGGAGAAATTTCACGATGATCATGGGAGCCGTGGTCGCCGGCATGGTCGCCGGGTCCAAGCTCTCAGCGGACGAGAAGAAGGCCGAGGACAAGGACAAGAAGGACGCCCACAGTTGTAAGGGCAAGAACGACTGTAAAGGCAAGGGTGGCTGCAAGTCCGGTGACGGTGGATGCGCCGGGAAGAAGGCTTGGAAGGGCAAGGGCGGCTGCGCGACGACCGCCAAGCACGAGTGCAAGGGCAAGAACGAGTGCAAGGGCAAGGGCGGCTGCAAGTCCGGCGACGGCGGCTGCGCCGGGAAGAACTCTTGCAAGGGCAAGGGCGGCTGCGCCGTTCCTCACAAGGACGACAAGAAGTCGTAGCTGTTCGTTCAAAGGAGGCCACGGGGTAACCCGTGGCCTCTCCCCCTCCCTACATGCCCAACCGCTGGGGCTTTCCGGACCTGGGAATCGGAGTCGGCCTCCGCACGGTCCACTTCGGGCACATCCTCTCCCAGCATCCTCGCGTCGACTGGTTCGAGGTCCTCTCCGAGAACTTCATGAGAACCGGAGGGCGGCCGCTCTACGTCCTCGACCAGGTGGCCGAGCGCTATCCGGTGGCCCTGCACGGGGTGTCCCTGTCCATCGGCAGCACGGATCCCCTGAACCGAGAGCACATCCAGAACTTGAAGGACCTGGCCGCCCGCACCCGCGCCCATTGGATCTCCGACCATCTCTGCTGGACGGGCGTCCTCGGCCGCAACACCCACGACCTGCTCCCCATGCCCTACACGGAGGAGGCGCTCCGCCACACGATCGGGCGGGTCAGGCAGGTCTCGGAGATGCTGGAGCGCCCGCTCGTGCTCGAGAACCCTTCGAGCTACGTGGAATTTGCGGCCTCCACCCTGACCGAATGGGAGTTCCTGGCCCGGCTGGCGGAGGAGGCGGACTGCGGATTGCTCTTGGACGTGAACAACGTGTACGTCAGCTCGTTCAACCACGGCTTCGATCCCCATGCCTACATCGATGCCATCCCCGCGGACCGCGTCGTCCAGTACCACGTGGCCGGCCACACGAACAAAGGGACCCATATCGTCGACACCCACAGCGACCACGCCATCGAGGAGGTCTGGGGGCTCTACCGCCGGGCCTGGAAGCGGACCGGCCCCGTCGCCACCCTCTACGAGTGGGACGAGGACATTCCCGAGTTCGAGGTGGTGCACGCGGAGGCCCTGAAGGCCCGGGCCCACCGCGAGGCGCCCACCTCCCTGCGGACCGGCACCCATGGCGCCTGAGATCCCGCTCCCGCGTCTCCAGCGCTGGATGCAGTCCGTGGTCGTGCACCCTGGTGCGGTGGAGGACGCGGTGAGCTCCTTGGAGGCGCAGGAGGAGATCCCCGTCGCCCGCGTGAGCGAGGTGATCCTGCCCTCGAGGAGCCTGAAGCCGGTGGAGCGCCTGGGGATCTACCACGGGATGTACCTGCTGCGGATGCAGGAGGCCCTGCAAGCGGACTTCCTCGCCCTCGAGCACTTCCTGGGGGAGGACGCCTTCCGCGAGCTCGTGCGGGCCTATGTGCAGACCTTTCCCTCCCGGAGCTACAGCCTGAACCCGCTGGGCGACCACCTGCCCGAGTTCGTCCGGAGCGCGCCCGGGGTCAAGCGCCCCGAGTTCTGCCACGACCTCGCCCGGCTGGAGCTGGCCGTGAGCCAGGTGTTCGACGCTCCCGAGACGCCGCCCTTGACGGAGGCGGCGATCGCGGCGGTTGCTCCCGAGGCCTGGGAGACCGCCCGCCTGAGGACGATCGAGGCCTTTTCTCTGCTCGCCTTCCGCTATCCCGTGAACGCCTACCTGCAGACGGTGCGGGACGACAACCACGAGCACCCCCGGGCCCGCCTCAAGGACACGTGGGTCGCGGTCTACCGCCGGGACTACCGGGTCTTCCGCCTCGACCTCACCCGGGCCGCCCATGACCTCCTGGCCGACCTCGCCCAAGGCACGCCCCTGGGGACGACCATCGCGGCCGCCATCCGCCCGGGGGGGCGGCACGCGCCCACCGAGACCGAGCTCTTCCGCTGGTTCCGCCAGTGGGTCTCGGGCGGCGTCTTTCGATCGGTGGAGACGGGCTAGCTTCCGGCCGGGCGCGGTGCGAGAGGGGGGGCCCACGCTCCCGAGGGGCGGAGACGCTCTGGGCTTTCCGCGAGTAAAGAAGGTGGTCCCGAGGGCGGCGATAGCGCCGCCCCCGGGGGGCCCGAGCTCAGGATGCGGTCAAGACGAGAACGGCCTTCTCGCCCCTTCGGTGGATCTCGCTGATGACTTGCCCGCCATCACTTCCCTTTCGGAACACCACCATGTCGTCCTGGGCCGCCTTGTCTTTCTCTTGGAGCGTGGCCTTGGCCTTGGCCACGATCTTGCCGCGCTGGGCGAACGTGAGCTCGGCCTCGTTGCCTTCCGGCGTCCAGGAGAGCGTGTAGTCCCCGGGCGCGAGCCTCTCTCCCTTGACCGTGGTCGCTGACTCGAGCTTCACCTTCAAGGAATGGGCTGATCCGGCCTGAGCCGTCGCCCCCCCGCACAGCGCCACCGCCGCTAGGAGCGCGCCTAGGCGTCCGCGATTCATGCGTCCTCCTTTGCCTTCCAAAAACCAGCGATTTGAACCCGCCCCCGTGGCTTCGCGAACCCAGACGCTCTAACTCGCGTCGGTGTTCCAATCTCTTTGGTTGGACGCTCGAGGTTCAGCGACTTGAACCTCGAAAGAGGAGAAGGCCGCGGTCCAGACGCGGTCGCGTCGTGGTCGAGGGTCCACGCTCCGGAGTTTGCGGGGCGCGCGCGCCCGGCGTTAACCTTCGCGCACGGGACCCGAGGGGCCCCGGCGAGGAGCGCTTGCCTTCTGAGCGACGACGATCCCGTCTAGAGCCTCCCGCGGGCCCCGCGCCCGCGGGCATCTCCCCTTGGACGAAACGGAGCCTTCTCGCGGCTCTCCTCGGCTTGGCCGTCTTCGCGCTCTGGGGTGGCCGCCGGTGGCTTTTTCCTGCGGACGTGAGGCGCGCTCCGGGTATGAGCGTCCTCCTCATCACCATCGACACGTTGCGGGCGGACGCGCTCCGCTGCTATGGGCACCCCACCGCGGAGACCCCCTGGATCGACCGCCTCGCCTCGGGGGGCGTCCGCTTCGAGCGGGCCCACGCCCAGAACGTGGTGACCCTTCCCTCCCACGCCAACATCCTCTCCGGCCGCTATCCCCTGGACCACGGCGTGCGCGACAACGCCGGGTTCCGCTTCCCCGCGGGCACGGAGACCCTCGCCACCATCCTGAAGGGGAAGGGCTACCGCACGGGGGCCTTCGTCAGCGCCTTCCCCCTCGACTCCCGCTTCGGGCTGAATCGCGGCTTTGACGTCTACGACGATCATCTCGGAGACACGGAGGTGAGCCCCGCGTTTCACATGGAGGAGCGCCGCGGTCCTTTGACCGTCGCTGCCGCCAAGCGATGGCTCGGCACGGCGGGCGAGCAGCCGTTCTTCGCTTGGATCCACCTCTACGAGCCCCACGCTCCTTACGAGCCGCCCGAGCCCTGGGCGTCGCGGTTCCGGGAGGACCCCTATCACGGCGAGGTCTCCGCCGCGGACGCCGCCCTCGAGCCCTTGCTGGCGCCGATCCTCAGGGCGGGGGCGGAGGGTCGGACCCTGGTCGTGCTGACCGCCGATCACGGCGAGTCGCTCGGGCAGCACGGGGAGACCACCCACGGGACGTTTGCCTACGAGCCGACCCTGCGGGTGCCCCTCATCCTTTACGCGCCCCGCCTCTTCGCGCCGCGGGTGGCGAAGGACCCCGTCCGGCACGTCGACATCCTGCCCACGATCTTGGACGCCCTTGCCCTTCCCCTGCCCGGGGACCTTCCCGGGCGAAGCCTGCTCGACCTCGTGGCCGGACGCCCCGCGGCCGCCCAAAGCAGCTACTTCGAGGCCCTCTCCGCGGTTGCCACGCGGGGCTGGGCCCCTCTCTATGGCGTCATCCAAGGCGGGATGAAGTACATCGACCTCCCCATTCCCGAGCTCTACGACCTCGCCGCCGACCCCGAGGAGGCGCATAACCTGGCCGGGAGCCAGCCCCCCACCCTGGAGCGCATGCGCGCCCACCTCGCGCAGCTGCGGGCCCAGGATCGGGGACTCGAACCCGAGGCGGAGACCGCGGAGGTGCGGGAACGCCTGAGGAGCTTGGGCTACGCGGCCGCGAGCGCACCCGGGAAGGGGAAGCGCTACACCGAGGACGACGACCCTAAGCGGCTCATCTCCCTGAGCGCCGCCCTCGACGAGCTGATCCGGCTCTACCGCGCGGGGGAGCTACCGCGGGCGCGGGCGCTCGGCGAGGACATCGTGCGGCGGCGGCCCATGCCCATCGCACTCCTCCACCTCGCCTTCCTGGAGCGCGAGAGCGGAGACCTCCGGGCGGCGGTGGAGACCGCGGGGAGAGCCCTCGCCACGAGCCCCCGGAGCTCAGATGCGGCCGCTCTGCTCGGGGCCTACCTCAATGAGTCCGGTCGGCCCCGGGAGACGGTGGAGCGGCTCACCCCCTTCGCGGCGGTCCCCCAGCCCGACGTGGACGTGCTGTTCGCGCTCGGCGCGGCCCAGGCCCAAGTGGGTCGCGGGGCGGAGGCGCTCGCGACCTTCGAGCGGGCGCGCGCCCTCAATCCCTCGAGCGCGATGGCTCTCGTCAACATCGGCACCGTCCATCTCATGGCCCGGGACTACCCAAAGGCGCGGGCGGCTTTCGAGGGCGCCTTGGCCCTCGAGCCCAGCCTCTCGCGCGCCTACAACTCCCTGGGCGTGGTCGAGGTCGAGGCCGGCCGCGCGGAGCAGGCGATCACGCTCTGGAAGAAGGCGGTGGAGCTGAATCCGCGGGAGTTCGACACCCTCTTCAACCTCGGCGACCTTCTCGTCCGTGAAGGACGCGCCTCGGAAGCGAGGGATTACTTCGAGGCCTTCGCCCGTCGTGCTCCCCCCGCCCTTTACGCCCGGGACATCGCGCGGGTCCGCGGATGGCTCGCGACCCAGGAGGCGAACGGAAAAGGCCCAGACCCCGCCAAGAATCCCGGCACCTTCTCGAGCCACCCTTGAGCCGCTTGCCATCCATCCTTTTATAGGGGGAGCCTGGCCCCCTGGCCCGGAACGTCCGCAGATTGTCCAGAACCGCACCTCGAGCGGGGGCTCCGCCAGCACAATTGCGTCCGCGCGTCCCCGAGGATCAGCTAGACTCCTAAGCCGTGCGCGCTCTCATGCATTCTGCGCTCAGCGCTTCCCTGGCCACGCTCACCGTCACGGGCGCTCGGGCCGGGGCCGAGGATGGGGCCCGTCCGGACTGGATCTCGGACCACGCCGGGACCCTTGAGCTGAAGCTCGCGCATCAGGAAAGCAACGGGCCCGACGGCGGCATTTTGCGCGTCGATCCCACGCGACGGGTGGTTCTCTGGGAAGGGATTCCGGGCGAGCTCGGCTGCAAGCTGAATGTGGAGGCCTCCTTCGACGATGTCAAGGCAGTCCGCGCCAGAACCGAAGGTGGCTTCGCGGTGGAGTTGCGGAGGGAGAAGGCGCCGAAACTCGTTTTCATGCCCCTCCCGGACGCTCCCTGGTTCGGCAAGTCCTCAAAGGTCGTCCAAAACCAGTTGGCCCAGCTCATGCGGTCCGTGCCGCTCGCCGGGCCCGACGGCAAGGCCATGCCTCTCAACGGAGAGACGGCTTTTGGCGGCGCCCAAATCAAGCATGTCGACCTGCCCCCCGAGGTCATGGCGGACGTCAGCATGGCGGTCACCCTCATACGGGGCGCCCTGGGCCGGGCCCCTTCCCCCTCGGGCGTCCTCCAGGAGGCGCTCTATGGGCGGCCGCTGGACGTGTCGGTGCAGGAGATCCTCGAGACTCCCGTGAACTACGCGGGGCGTACGGTGCGGCTCCGCGGCCGCATCCAGAGGATCCGGGAGAAGCCCGCCGCCTATCGGCTGCTGGACGGCGAAGACGCGATCCCCATCACGCCCCTCGCGGATGTGGCCGCGATCGTGAGCGCCGACGTCCGCAGCGAGGAGGAGGAGGTCGAGATCACGGGCGTCCTCCGGTCCCCCCACACGACCGAGAGTCGGCTGCCGCCGGTGCCCGAGGTGGCGTTCTGGGAGTACGACCGGCCCGGCGCCGCCCCGACCCATCCCCTTGAGCCGAACCCGCTCATGACGCTCGAGGATCTGGTCACCCATCCGGGCACCGTGGACGGGCAAGTCATCAGGGTGGTGGGGAAGTTCCGCGGCCGGAACCTCCACTTTGACCTCCCCCCGAAGGGTCTCGGTTCGGGGTGGGTGATCAAGGCCGGCAAGTACGCGGTCGAGGTGAGGGGGAAGAAACCCTCGGGGCCCGGATTCAAGCTGGACCAGGACTCGATGAGCGACACCGTCAACTGGGTCGAGGTCCGGGGCCGGCCGGAGACCCACGACGGGGTCACGGTCCTCCACGCCCTGAAAGTCGCCCCCGTCGCCCCGCCCTCCGCGGCCGGGGTCTCGAGTCCCCGCCGCCTGCGCGGAGTCGCGGGCCGGCCGACCGTCGTCTTCGCCCTTCCCCTCGACGGCGAGCGCGGGATTGCGGCGGACAGCCGGTTGGTCGTACAGTTCAGCGCCTACATGGACGAGGACAGCTTTCACGGCCATGTGCGCCTGCGCTACGCGGACGCAGAGGACCTGCCGCGCATGTCCTGGCGGTACGACGACGGCCGCCGGGCGCTCATCATCGACCCGGGTGAGCCCCTGCGGCCGGGAGGGGTGCTCGAGCTGCTGCTGCTTCCCGGGATCGTCGACGTCGACGGTTCGGCCCTTGCCCCTCGTGCGAGCTCTACCGCCGAGGGCGGGGCGGAGCTCCTGCGCTACGTGGTTGAAGGCTAGCGCTCGCCGTCCCCAGGAACCCGGCCCCAGCCGAAGAGAACCCGTTTTGGGCCGCCCCTGGCGGGCCCCCGGGGGACATCTCGCACCCAGCGGGCATCGGGAGGCGCAGGCTCCTCCGCCCGCCGTCGCTACGGGAAGCGCCGATCCGCAGGGAAGCGGGCGTGAGCGCGGGCGGCCCAGGCCCGCGCGGCCGCGGTGTCACCCAGGAGGGTGAACGTGCGTACGACCATCTCGTACTCATCGGCTCCCGCGCGCGGGTTGGCGGTCACCACACCCTCGAGCACGGCACGAGCCTCGGCGTCGCGGGCTTGCGACCGGTAGAGCGCGGCCAGGCCAGCCCGGCCGGCTTTCGAGTAGGGCAGGGTGTCGATCTCCGCCCGGAACTCCTTCTCGGCGTCGGCCTCCCGCCCCGACCGCGCGAGGCAGTCCGCGAGCCCGGAGTGAAGGCCGGGCACGACCAAGAACTTGTGCAACCGCTGGGCCTCCACGGCCCTCTGGAACTCCGGCACCGCCTCCTCGCAGCGGCCCGCGCGCTCGGCGACGACGGCCAGCACGTAGTGTGCTACGACCCGGCTCGAATCGGCGGCCAGGCTCTTGCCCGCGGCCTCCCCCGCCTCCGCCGGCCGATCCTGCGCCAGCCTTAGGGTGGCCAGGATCTCGTAGCCCTCTCCCGGCACCGTGAGCGCCGCCGCTTGCGCGTGCTTTTCGAGCAGGGCGGCCTGACCCGTGAGCTCGTAGACCCTGGCCAAGGCCAGGTGCACGGCCCCCCGCGAGGGGTCCAGCTGGAGCGCCGCCTCCAACGCCTGCACGGCCTCCGGTACCCGGTTGAGGCGCGCGAGGGCCAGCCCCATGGACTGCCAGGCGTCCAGCATGCCGGGGCTGTCCTTTACCACCGCCCGCAGGGTCTTCACCACCTCGGCGTCCTTGCCCTCCCGGCGCAGGGTGAGCGCTCTCTTGTAGGCCTCGAACACCGCGACCTTGTCCTTGGGATCCGCGAGCGGCCCCGCGGCCTCCCCCGCCGGGCCACCCGCTCCGACGTAGCCGAGCGCCTGCAGTCTCTGCATCGTCTCGGGATCGACCTTCTCCGGCCCCGCGACCTCGCCCACGCGCACCTGCGTGTCCAGCCACGCGTTCATGGCCTGGGCCGCGGCCGGGTGCTCCGCGCTCAGGTCTCTCGTCTCTCCCGGGTCCGTGGCGTCGTCGAAGAGCTCCGGCCGGGGGGCGCGGATGTACCGGAAGCGGCTCTCGGTGGTCGACAGCAGCTGGCTCCAGCCGAAGTGGTAGCGGGGAAAAAACGTCTCCGAATAGACGGGCCGGTCCGGCCCGCGGCCGCCCGCGATTGCGGGGCGAAGCGACACGCCGTCCATGCCCGCGGCGGGCAGGCCCACGAGGTCGAGGAGCGTCGCCGGCAGGTCCACCTGGGCGGCGGTGGCGGAAACGCGCAGGCCGGCGTGCGCCCTCCCCGGAAGCCTCAGGATGAGCGGCACCCGTACCGTCTCCCGGTATAGGAAGAGGCCGTGCTCCTGCTCGCCGTGCTCGCCGAGCCCCTCCCCGTGGTCCGCAGTCACCGCCACCACCGTATGGTCGAGGGCGCCTTTGGCCCGCAGCGGGGCCAGCAGCCGGCCGATGAGCTCGTCGGCGTAGGCGATCTCGCCGTCGTAGGGACGGTCCGCGAAGCGCTCCTTGTAGGGGGAGGGCGGGGTGTAGGGCGTGTGCGGCTCATAGAGGTGCAGGAACGCGAAGAACCGGCGGTCGCCCTGCGCCTCGATCCACCCGAGGAGGGACTCGACCGATCTCGCCCCGTCCCGCTGCTGAAGTCCCATGTCCTCCTGCGAGGGGTCCTGGACGATTTCGTCGTCGTACCGATCGAAGCCCTGGGCGATGCCGGTTGCGCTGCGCAACACGAAGGCGGACACGGCGGCCCCCGTGACCCGTCCCGCGTCGTGGAAGCGGGCGGCGAGCGTGCGCGCGCCCGGTTTCAGGGTGAAGCCGGAGTTGTCGTGGACCCCGTGGTGGGGGGGAATGAGCCCGGTGAGCATCGAGGCGTGGGCGGGCAGGGTCAGGGGGCAGTGGCTGAAGACGCTCTCGAACACGACGCCCTCACGGCCGAGGGCGTCCATGGTCGGGGTCGCGCCCTGCGCGTAGCCGTAGAGGGGCAGGTGGTCGGCGCGGAGGGTGTCGATGGAGACGAGCACGACCGAGGCCTCCGGCCAGGCGTCTCCGGGGCGGGAGCGGCAGCCGGGCCAGAGCAGGGCCGCCGCCACCACGGCCGCGGCCGCGCGGACCCTCACGGCGCGGCCCCTCCGCCGAGCCAGGACCGCACCCGCGCCACATCGCGCCCCTCGAGCGCCGCCGGGGCCGTCTTCAGGTAGGCCTCGAGGTAGGGCCGCGCCTCCCCTTCGCGGTGCAGCTTCCGCAGGGTGGTGCCGAGGTTGAAGAGGGTCTGGTAGTCCCGCGGGTCGAGCCCGACCGCGCGCGTCCACCGCGCGACCGCCTCGTCGAGGTGCCCCTCTTCGGCCGCGATCACGCCGAGGCCGTTGTGGGCCCGGGCCACCTCGGGGTCGATGTCGAGCGCCGCCTCGAACGCCTGCCGCGCCCGCACCCGGTCCCTGGCCATGAGGTAGACCGTCCCCGCGTTAACGAGGACCATCGCGTTTGACGGGTCGAGTTCACGGGCCCGGGCGAACGTCGCGAGCGCTTCGTCCCCCTGGCCCCGCCGCGCCTGAGCCATGCCGAACGCGGTGAGTACGTCGATGTCCGGCTTGGTGTTCTTCACGTAGGGGCCCAGGAACGCCACCGCCTCCGAGAAGCGTCCCGCCTCGCTCAGGTAGGCGCCGTAAATCGAGACCGCCTCGTTGTCGAGCGGCTGCAGGTCGACCGCCTGCTTGGCGGCCCGTAGGGCCCGGTCCAGCCGACCCCGCATGCGCTCCAGGTAGGCGAGCTGCAGGTAGGAGAGGAACATCGTGGGCCGGCGGCGGATGTTCTCCTCGCAGATCGCGATGGCGCCGTCGTAATCGCCCGCTTGGTAGAGGGTGACCACGTCGCGGATCCGGCTGTCGATCTCGATCAGGCGCTTGGGGTCGTCGTCGACCGTGTAGCGCTGCTTCTGCACCGCCTCCGCGCTGCCGAGGTAGCCGAGGGCGCGCAAGCGTTCCAGGGTGGCCTGCTCCTCCCGGAGCCGGGCCCCCACCCCCACGTCGCCCGCGTCCAGGCGTCCGAGCAGGGCGCGCATGCGGTCCAGGTCCCCCGGACGGGAGGCGGCGAGGTTGTGCTGCTCGGAGGGATCGTGGCGCAGGTCGTAAAGCTCCGGGATCGGCAGGTCGACGTACTTCATGAGGTCGCGGTCGAGGGCGCCGTGGAGCGGCGCCCAGCCCCGGTTGAGGGACGCGCTCAGAGCCTCGAGATAGGAATCCGTGGGGGCCGCACCGCGCCCGTTCATGAGGGGCAGCAGACTGCGGCCCGGTAGGTCCTTCGGGATCGCCAGGCCCAAGGCATCGAGCACGGTGGGCGCGATGTCGATGTGGCGCACGGGGGTGCTCACGACCCGGGGAGAGAAGAGCCCCGGCCCGTAGACGATCAGGGGCACGTGGAGGGTGGCCTCGTAGGCGAAGATGCCGTGGGTGTCCTCGCCATGCTCGCCCAGCGACTCCCCGTGGTCGCTGGTAAGCACCACCAGGGTGCGGGCGGCGGGGCCCGCGGCCAGGATCGGCTCCAGCAGCGGCTCCAGGGCGGCGTCCGCGGCCGCCACCTCACCGTGGTAGGGCTCGGACCGGAAGCGGGAGGCGAAGGGCTCCGGCGGCACGTAGGGGAAGTGCGGCTCGTAGAGATGGACGAATGCGAAGAAGCGCTGCCCGCGCACTTTCTCGAGCCAGCGCAGGGCCGCGGCCACCGTCTTCGTCCCCGCCCGTTCCGGCATCAAGAACGCGGTTGTGGTCTCGGTGCCCCCGAGCCGGTCGTCGTAGACCTCGAAGCCGCGGTCGAGGCCGAAACGGGAGGCCAGGGGGAACGCGCTCACGAACCCTCCCGTCCGCCAGCCGCCGTCCTTCAGAAGGGTGGCGAGCGTCGGCTTCGTCGCGGGGAAACGGAAGCCGGTGTTGTCGCGCACGCCGTGCTCCAGCGGGTAGCGCCCGGAGAGCAGGTTCGCGTGGGACGGGAAGGTCACCACGTTGTGGGCATGCGCCTCCTCGAACCGCACGCCACCCCGCGCCAGGCGGTCGATCCAGGGCGTCTCCGCGCCCTTCCTGCCGTAGCAGCCCAGCGCGTCCGCCCGGAGGGTGTCGATCGTGATCAGCAGGACGCTAAGGCCTGGGTCACGTCGTATCGGGGAACTCAGGAAATTGAACACGACGGCGAGCGCTCCTAGGAGCGTCGCCAGCAGAAGGAGCGGAACAAGCCGGCGCCGCTTGGGGGCGCCGGGGGCGGGCGCTTCGGTTGGCCGGGCGCGAGGGCTCGAGTGTTTCGGTCGCCGGCGTTCCAAGACGTTCATTTTACATATGCTGCCGGCGATCCCGAGTGGCACGGAACCCCACGCCCAAGGGTCCCCTAGAGGGCCGCGTTCAATGTTCCAAACGTCGGGATCGTCGTCCAACCGGTTGGAGTGGACCGGCAGGCCAACAAGTGAGGGGTCCGGGCTCCGGCGATCCCTGACGCGCTCGAGCAACTCATAATTGGCTCGAACGACTGAGCTTGAGCGCCTTCCGATCGGCCCAATCAATTGGCAAGAGACGCGTCGAGCCAGTGGCATAGGGATTGCTCCCTCTACGACGGTACCTTCGTGCGACTTAGCTAAACCGATCGTAAAAAGGGGGTTGGGTAAATGAAGCGATTTCTTTACATGGCGCTGGGCCTGCTCTTGGCCGCGCCTGTGTTGGCTCAGGTCTCAAGCGGCAACATCTTCGGTACCGTCACGGACGAGCAGGGTGCCGTCTTGGCGGGGGTTACGGTCACTCTTACGGGTGACCTCGGCACCAGAACCACCACCACCGGGACCAACGGCGAGTTCCGCTTCCTCTCTCTGGACAACGGCGCCTACAAGCTCACGGTGGGCCTGACTGGCTTCGCCAGGCTCACACGCGAGGTCCGGGTGACCACGGCGGAGAACGTCAACTTGAACTTCACGCTCAAGGTGGCGTCCGTCGAAGAGACGGTTCAGGTCGTCGCGGATACGCCGCTCGTTGACGCGAAGAAGCGCGGCACCTCCACCACTATCGTCTCGGAGGAGCTGCAGAAGATGCCGAGCGCCCGTGACCCCTGGGGCATCCTGAAGAACGTCCCCGGCGTCACCGTCGACCGCGTGAACATCGGCGGCAACTCGAACGGCCAGCAGGCGGGGTTTGGCGGCCACGGCTCCGTTGCCACCGACGCCGCCTGGAACCTGGACGGCCTCGTGGTCACGGACATGAGTGCGACCGGCGCCTCGGCTAGCTACTACGACTTCGACGCCTTCCAGGAGATCGCCGTCTCCACCGGCGGCGCGGACCTGAACATGCCGGGAGGCGGCGTCGGTATCAACTTCGTGACCAAGCGCGGCACCAACCGGTTTCACGGCGGGGCCCACTACCTCTATGCCGGCAATGGTCTGCAGTCCTCCAACCTGCCGGCCTCGCTCGCGACCGACCCGCGCCTGCAGAACGCCGACGGCACTTTCCGCGACAATGCCGACCACACCGACAAAATCGAGGATTGGGGCTTCGATCTGGGCGGACCGATCCTCAAGGACAAGCTTTGGTTCTACGGCTCCCTGGGACGCCAGCAGGTGAACATCATCAAACTCAACGGCCTCCCCGACCAGACCACGCTCAAATCGTACAACGCCAAGCTGAACTGGCAGGCTACGAGCAACACGATGGTCTCCGGTTTCTGGTTCAACAACGCGAAAGTGAAGCTCGGCCGCGACCCGGGCGTCACCAGCTTCACTGGCCTGCAAGAGACGCCGGGGATCCTGTGGAACCAGGGCAACCAATACGCGGACAACCCGTACCACGGACTCTGGAAGCTTCAGGTGGACGAGACCTTCTCCCCGAATTTCTTCGTGTCCGCCAAGGCGGCCTACTACAACACCGGGTTCGGGCTGATCGCGGCCGGCTCCCCGAGCCAAAGCTTCACCTACGACTATGTGGCCAACCAGGCGATCGGCACCTACGAGTCCTTTATCATTCAGCGGCCGCAGAAGGACGTCAACGTTGACGGCAACTACTTCTTCCAGGGCCTGGGCGGCAACAACGAGTTGAAGTTCGGGTTCGGCTACCGCTCGGTCAGCCTCTCCACCCAGAGCCACTACGCCGGCAACGGGATCGAAGGGATATACAACCCGTCCTCCGGCAACCTCGCCAAGGTGCACCGCGACGGGCTCCTTAACCAAGAGGGAACCTACCTCGACTTCTACGTGGGCGACACCTGGACCAAGAACCGCTTCTCCCTGAACGTCGGCGTGCGCTACGACGGGCAGAAGGCCAAGAACGACGCCAGCCTGGTCCCTGCCAACCCCGGCCTCTCCAGCATACTGCCCGCCCTCAACTACCCCGGCGACAGCACGGACATCATCAACTGGAAGAACTTTGAGCCCCGCGTCGGCCTGAACTATGCCTTCGACGCGCAGCAAAAGACCGTCGGGCGGCTTTCCTACTCCCGCTACGCCCAGCAGCTCTCGTTCGGGCTGACGACGAAGCAAGGGAACCCCGTGGCCCCGGGCGCCTTGGTCTACTCCTGGAACGACCTCAACGGCGACCGCTACGTGCAGCCGAACGAGGTGCTGCTCAACCAGTTCCAGTACAGCTATGGCGGGATCAACCCCGGGAACCCGGCTACAGCGACGTCGCCGAACGCGATTGACCGAAACCTGGAGGCGCAGACGGCCAACGAGATCATCGCGGGTATCGACCACCAGCTGGCGGGGAACTTCGCGGTGGGCGTGGCGTACATCTGGCGCAAGAACGACAACTTCGCGTATTATCCGCGCCTCGCCGCCCCCTGCAGCGACCCCACGAATCCGACCCTCGCCACCTGCCCGATCATCCAGGCCAACCAGTACGTGGCCCTCAAGCCGATCACTTCGGGCGGCTACACGGTGACCCCGTTTGCACCGCCGGCGGCTTTGGTGGCCGCGGGCAACGGCGGCCGCATCTTGACCAACATGCCGGGCTACACGCAGAACTTCAACGGTGTCGACGTGACCCTGACCAAGCGCATGTCGAACAGGTGGATGGCGCGGGTGGCGGCCACCTACAACCTGTTCAAGCAGGACTACAACGGCGTCACCCCCGTCAACGGCCAATTCGGTCTGACGGGCACCACCGCCGCCACCAACTTCTACCAGGGCAACCCCACCCCGACCGACGTCAACTCCCTGCAGAGCAACGACCTCGTGGCGACCACGTCGAGCGGGTCGGGCCCCCAGACCTACTACACGAGCCCGAAGTGGCAGATCTACGCGAATGCGATGGTGCAACTCCCCTGGGACTTCGAGTTCGGCGGCGCGCTCTTTGGCCGTCAGGGTCAGATCTCGCCGCAGTACATCAACGCGAGGGCAGGCGCGGACGGCACCCTCCACGTTCTGGTTACCCCAAGCGTCGAGGCCTTCCGCCTAGCCAACGTCTGGGACCTCGACCTCCGTCTGGCCAAGAACGTCAAGATCGGCCCTACGACCGTGGTCCTCAGCGCAGAGGCGTTCAACATCTTCAACTCCAACACCACCCTGCAGGTGGGCCGTCAGGTCAACTCCACGACCCTCGGCCAAATCAACGAGATCCTGGCTCCTCGCATCCTCCGGCTCGGCGCGCGTTTCAGCTTCTAGTCGGAGTTCCCGTCGTTTCGTTCGCGGCCCCGGGGGGAGACCCCCGGGGCCGTTTGCTTTGGGAGCCTGGCAGGCGCGCCGCAACCGAAGTGTCAGTGCTCCCGAAAGCCGGCCCGCGCGCGCGAAGCGACCGGGAGCGGCCATAATTGTGTCGTGATCCTCGCTCCCCTCCTGCTGGCCGTCGCCAGCGCCCCCAACGTCGTGCTCGTCACCATCGACACCCTTCGCGCCGACCACGTCGGAGCCTATGGTTACCGGGCGGGGGAGACGGCCACCCTGGACCGGCTGGCGCGGGAGGGGGTGCTCGTCGAGGACGCGGTCGTGCAGGTGCCCCAGACGCGGCCCTCGCACGCGTCGATCATGACCGGCCGCTACCCCTACGAGCACGGCATCCGCGACAACTACTCTCCTCCGCTTCCGCCCGCAATCCCCACCCTGGCCTCGGTGCTCCGCGACCACGGCTGGGACACCGCGGGCTTCATCGGCGCCTACCCCGTGGCGCGGCCGTCGGGGCTCGACCGGGGCTTCACCCTCTTCGATGATCCCTTCGGGGCGGGGGACGCCACCACCCGCGAGGCGCGCACCGAACGGAAGGCAGCCGAGGTCCTGGACCACGCCCTCGCCTGGCTAGCGCGGCCACGCGCAAGGCCGTTCTTCCTTTGGGTCCACCTCTTCGACCCCCACGCCCCCTACGAGCCGCCCTCGCCATGGCGGGAGCGCTTCGCGAGAGCACCCTACGACGGAGAGGTGGCCTATGCCGACGCCCAGGTGGGGCGGCTCGTCGCCTGGCTCGACGCCCGGGGGCTGCGCGGCCAGACCTTGGTCGTCGCCACCGCCGACCACGGCGAGGGCCTTGGGGACCATGGCGAGGACGAGCACATGTTCTTCGTCTACGACTCCACCCTGAGGGTCCCCCTGCTCTTCTCCTGGCCCGGCCGGCTGCCCTCGGGAGCGCGGGTACGCGGCCAGTTCCGGAGTGTTGACCTCTTCGCGACGGTGCTGGAGCTCGCCGGGGTTGTGCCCCCGCCCTCAAGCGGCGCCTCCCGGGCGGCCTTCTTGCGCCCGGACGGGCGCATCCCCGACAACGAGTCCTACGCGGAGACGCTTTACCCGCAGATCCACTTCGGCTATGCGCCCCTGCGCGCTCTGCGCGCCGAGGGATGGAAGTACATCGAGGCCCCGCGCGCCGAGCTCTACCACCTCCCCGAGGACCCCGGCGAGATCCGAAACCTCGCCCCGGAGCGGGCCTCGGTCGCGAGCGCGATCCGCAGCCGGCTGGCGACGCTGGACCCGCGGGCCGGTGTCGCGCCCGTCCAGCCCGCGCTCGACCCGGACGCTGCCGCCCGCCTGGCCACACTTGGTTACGTCGGCGGAGGGCCCGCCCCCGGGACCAGCGCCCCCGGCGCCGACCCCAAGGACAAGTTCCGCGAGGTGCAGGCGTACCAGCGGGACATGCGGGAGGCCATGCGCCTTTACAACGCGCACGACCTCGACGGCGCCCTCCGGCTCTTCGGCCGGCTGGCCGGCGACACGGGTATTCCCTCGTTCAACGTCGAGTACTACTTCGGCCGCAGCCTGCTGGAGAAGCGTCGTTTCCGGGAGGCGATCCCGCACCTCGAGAAGGCGGCCCAGATGGCGCCCACGCGGCGGACCGTCTCCGGCCTGGCCGCCGCCCCCATGTACGCGTGGCTCGGCCAAGCCTACGCGGGTGCGGGGCAGGACGCGAAGGCGCTCTCCACGCTGGATAACGGGCTCGCGGTGGCGCCCCAAAACCCCGAGTTGCTGCGGGCCAAGGGCAGCATCCTCCTCCGGCAGGGGGATCTGGCAGGCGCGCGGATGAACCTGGAGAAGGCGCGCCGCATTGACGCCACGGACCCGCGGCTACACGTCGAGCTCGCGAACCTCCACCGTAACCTCGGAGACCTCCCCCAAGCGCTCGCGGAGGCGGAGGAGGCGCTACGCCTCAATCCAAAGTCGGTCGAGGGGCACGTCGCCCGCGGGCTTGCCCTGGGCGCGCTCCGGCGGGAGGAGGACGCGGCGGGCGCGTTCAAGGCCGCGCTGCGGCTCGAGCCCGATGACGCCGACGCGCTCTTCTACTTGGGCATGGTGGAGCTCCGCGCGGGGCGGGCGGAGGCCGCGGTGCCCCTTCTGTCCCGGCTCGTGCAGCAGGCCCCCGATTACCCCCACGCGCGCGCCAGCCTCGACCTCGCCCGCAAGGGGCTGGCCCCCACCCCCGCCGGGTCCGTGCGCCTGCGCCTGCTACGGGTTCCGGATCGGTCGCAGGTGGAGAGGATCGCGGCGCGCTTGAAGGCGGGCGAGTCGTTCGCGGCCGTGGCCCGGCTGGAGTCCGCGGACGCGTCCGCCGCGGAAGGGGGCGACCTCGGCAACGTGAGGGTGGAGGATCTGGCCGAGCCGCTGCGCAGCGCGGCCGCGGCGCTGGCGCCGGGCGAGGTCAGCCCGATCCTCGACACCCCGGCCGGCTTCGTGCTCCTGAAGCGGGATCGATAGCCCCGGGCTGAGGCCGCCCGCGCGGCTCGAGCCGCGCCGACCAGGACCGCGGCCCGCCGGCAGAGATGGTACCGCGGGCCTTGCGGCGAGCGGGCCGTCATTGTACCGTGAGCGCGCTCTAGCAACAGGAGGTGGCCGAATGGGCCGCACACGAATGATGCTGATGCTGGTCGTGGCCGCCCTCGCCACTCCCGTCCACGCGCAGGACTGGAGGGGCATCGGACGCATGGAAGGGAAGGTCCTGGACGAAAGCGGGGCACCCCTCGGAGGCGTGACCGTGAAGGCCACCCTCCCCGAGCGGCAAGGGGAGACCACGCTCAAGACGGACAAGAAGGGTCACTGGGTCCTGGGCGGGATTGCCGCCGGAACCTGGGACTTCGATTTTCAACTGGACGGATACGTGACCAAGCAGATCAGCGTGAAGCTGCCGAGCGAGAGCAGCCGTCTGGCGCCCGTGGAGGTGAAGCTGGAAAAGGCGGCGCCGGTGGGCCCGCCGCCGGAGGTAAAGGCGGCAATCGAGAAAGCCGAGGCCGCCTTCCAGGAACGCCGCTTCCCCGAGGCCCGGGCGGAATTCGAGAGGCTGCTCGCGATAATGCCGGCGCAGGCGGCCACGATCCACCAGCGGATCGGGCTCTGCTACTACGCGGAGAAGAACTACAAAGAAGCGCTCCCGCACTTGGAGCAGGCGCTTGCCGCACAGCCCGACAACGTCCAGATCCGAGTCATTGCCGCCCAGGCCGCCCTCGGCGGCGGCATGACCGACCGCGGGCGCGAGTTGCTGGCGGGGATCGACGAGAACACGATCAAGAACCCCGACGTCTTCTTCAACATCGGGCTCGACTTCCTGGGGGCGGGAAACACCGCGGAAGCGGTCCGCTACTTCACGAAGGCGATCGCGGTTGACCCCAAGGACGTCGACGCCTACTACCAGCGCGGTCTCGGGTACGTGAACCTCGGAAAGATGGAGGACGCCCGGGCGGACTTCAAGAAGATCCTGGAGCTGGCCCCGACCGGGCAGCAGGCCGACATGGCGAAGAAGGCACTCGAGCAGATCAAGTAGGCAAGGGCGGGGGCGGTATTGAGGCGGCTCGGGGCAGAGCCTTCTCGAGTGCGACTAGGGCTGGTCGAGGTGTCGCGGGCCGCTCTTGTTTCAGAAGCGGAACCCCACCGAAGCGCCGTACGTGCGGGGAAGCGGGTAAGCCAAGCGGCTGAGGGGCTTGCTGAACGTCGGTCCAAACGCCCAGTTTGTTCCCCGGACGGGAGAGTCGACGAACCCCCTCCCGCGCAGAGCACTGAAGTGGGCCTGGAAGGACTCGAACCTTCGACTAGCCGGTTATGAGCCGGCCGTTCTAACCATCTGAACTACAGGCCCGAGGAGAAGCGTAGCAGAAGCGAGCCCTCCTCTCTAGCGATCCTCCTTCCGTTTCTGAAGATCCTTCTTGAGCGCGGGATTAACACGGAAGCCCGCCTTCTCAGCGAGCTTCAGCTCTTGCTCCGCCTCCTCCAGCCGCCCGGTCAGCATTTGGACGACGGCGAGGTTGTTGTGGGCTTCTCCGATTTTGGGGTCGGCGTCGAGAGCCGCCTTGTACTCGCGCTCCGCGTTGGGAAAGTCGTTGCTTCGAAAATAGGCGCTGCCCAGGGCCACGGAGATCCAGGGTGGTGTTTGGAGGGGCGCGGAGGCGCCAACCTTGCGGCGCGCGCGTAGGGTGTCAATCTGCAGTTGTAGGTTCGTGACGTTGGCTGCGCTCAAGGGCCGTTGGTATCCCGCGCTGGGCCGGCCGCTGCTCAATATCGCAATCTGGTCCTCGAGGGCTCTGATCTGGTCGTCCAGCCTCCGCCCCCACTCCATCTCACTCTGAAAGCGGCTCGCCAAGTCATCCTCGAATGCCTTTCGACAGCTGAGATAGGCGCGCACCGCCTCGGGGTATTCCTTCAGTGCCATGTGGGCCTGGCCGAGGCCATAGTGCGCCATCACGAGCAGCGGGTCGAGGGAGATGGCCTGTTGGAACTCTGCGACCGCCTCATCAAAATGCTCTGAGGACAGCGCGGCCTCGCCCGCCCGGTAGTGCTGAAGCGCCAGTCGTCTGGCATCCCCCTCCACGGCGGCAGGGGATGGTGCGGCGATCCCCAGCAACAGGATGCCGAGGAGGAGCGCCGGTTCGACCTTTGTCCGTGGTTGGCCTTCCATGGCCGTCTCCTGACGGGCGTCGGGCCCGTTTCTCCAATTACAGCTTGGTTAGGTATTCGAGCAGCTTCGGCTGTACGGGGTCCAACTGGAGGGAACGCTCGAAGCTCTCGCGGGCGCCGACGCGGTCACCCATGCAGAGTCGAGCCAGTCCCTCGGAGGCGTGGGCCGCCGGGTTCTTGGGGGAGAGCCGCACCGCCTTCTGGAAGTCCCCGAGCGCGCCGCGACAGTCGCCCTTTTCGACACGATAGCGGCCCTGGAAGAGCCAGACCTCAGGCTCGTCGGGGCGAGCCACGGCCGCCCGCGACATCAGCTTGAGGCTGCGCTCGACTTGGTTCGCGCGCTGATAGCCGATCGCGCGTCCCACGAGAAAGCGTGGAGCCTCCGGCATACCGTTGGCGAAAGCCCGCAGCAATAGATCGTCGGATCGATCGAAGTCGCGATTCTGTGCGAAGAGCAGGTCGCTGAGGTTCCAGAGCGCGGAGGCAAGGTTCTTGTCCAGACGGAGAGCGCTCTCGAAGGCCGTGATCGCCTGCTCGGGCTTGCCCTCGTCCTTGAGGATGAGGCCTTCGTTGTTGTAGGAACCGGCGGTGCGCCGCGAGCCTGCCACCCGCGCGGCCTCGGGGGCGGAGAGCGCCTCCGCCGCCCCCACGTAGCCGAGGGCGCGGAGTTTTTCGATCGCCTGCGCATCCGCCCGGGGATGAGAAGCGAGCGCCACCGAGGAGGGCTGGAAAGAGACCCGATAGTCGAAACGTGCGGTCAGCGGAGCCGGCGCACCAGGTAGGGGCGGGCCCGCGATATACCCGGCGGAGGGCAGGCCCAGGAGGGCCAGGAGCGTGGCACAGACTTGCGTGACCTTCCCGCGCTGGGGGTGTGCCGGGGCGGGCACGATACCCGGTCCCCACAGGAGGTAGATGCCTGTCTTGCGGTGCCACTTCGCGGCGGTGGAGATGGCGAAGCTCGAGAGCGTGGGTCGTCCCTGCCGCCAGGCGAAGCCATGATCCGACGCGATCATCAAAATGGCGCCCGCGGCGCGGGCGAGTCGTCGATACTCGCCGAGCAGACTGTCCACCTGGCGAAAATAAATGTCGGGCACGGCGTGGTAGCGCTCGTAGTCCTCGACCGCGATGCCAGCTTGGCGGGGCGGCGCGTAGGGAGCAAAGACGTGGCCGATGGTGTCGGTTCCCTCGAGGTAGACAATGGCCAGATCCGGCCGGTCGCTCGCGAGGAAGGTGCGCGCGAGCTCATCGTATACGCGCGTCTCGACCAGTATCCGCCGGAGCGCGCTGATGGGATGGCCGTAGGGATCGTCGCTGGTCACGTGCTGGCGATACTCCGCCTCCCCGAGCCAAGGCAAGAACGCGCGCATGTCGGCCAGCCCGACGCTCTCCTCGACCCGGCGCAACACCTCGCGCGCGCGTGTCTCCTGAGAGGCGGGGAAGACGACGCCGGGAGGGGGCTCCTTCTCCTCGAAGAGAAAAGAGAAGAGACGGTCGGAGACAACGAGCCCGTTGACGGGCTCGGCCGGGTAGGTGGCCCAGAGGCCGAGCACTCCCACCCTCTTGCCGGCGGCGCTCGCCATGTTCCAGATCGCCGGCTCGCGCCGCTCGTCGGAGGTGATCGGCTCTTTCTGACCGCTCTGCGGGTTGAAGCGTGTGAAGTCGAGGATCCCATGCGCGAGCGGGCTCACGCCCGTCATCATGGTGGTCCAGACAAGAGGAGAAAGGGGTGGCTGAATCGTTTCGAGCTCGCCTCCGGCACCCTCGGCGACGAGCGCGGCGAGGTTCGGCATCACCCCTGACGCCGCGTACTCGTCGAGCAGCTCCCAGTCCGCCCCGTCGAGGCCGACGAAGATCACCGGCCTCCCGGCGCGGGCCAGGGCCGCCACTTCCGGCCGGGGCGGTACGAGGGGAGGGGTTCCCGAGTGGGAGACCCGCTCCCGGCTAACGACCCAAAGGATCGCCGGCGCGACGGCCACAGCTAAGAGGCAAGCGGCGGCGAGAAGGCGGCGGCGGGTCAAGCGGTCAGACTAGCACAAGAGCGCGGCAGGGGCCCCCCGAAGGAGGCCCCTGTCGCGAACGACCGAGACGTCTAGAACGTGAAACGGAGTCCGACCCGGACGCTCCGCGGAAGGGTGAAGTTGGTGCCCTTCTTGAGAAAGTCGGGGTTGGTGGCGGTGGCCGCTGGGTTGCTGAGCTGTCCGACCGGGGTCAGGGTGTTGGGCACCGTGGCGATGCCGCCGTCGCCGTTGCAGAGGCTGCCGGGGACGCCCGCGCACGGTCCATCCTGTACCAGGTTGTAGCGCTGATCGAGCTGGATGTTCGCCTGGCGGTTGAACACGTTGAACGCGTCCACCATGATGTTCAGCCGCTGCTTCGCTCCCACCTTGATCGGGTAATCGACGTGGAGGTTGGCCTCCCAGTTCGCGGGCCCGCGTCCGAGCGAGCCCCGGGGTGTCAAGTAATACTCCCAGTTGGCGTAGGCGAAGGAGTAGCCGTACGCGGTCAGGGGCAGGCCGGAGAACCAGTAGGTGGACAACCCAATGTTGAGCCCGTTGAGCGCCCCCGAGGAGAACTGGTAGCTGCCGTCGAGCTTGAGCTGGTTCTGGCGCTCCGCGGAGAGGCGCCCATCGGCGTTGACCAGGAAGTCCGCGTAGTCGAAGGCGGAGTTGATGTTGGGGTCGAGTTGCCCGGTCGAGTTCTGGAACGTACCGTCGTAGTTGCCTTCCAGCTTCTCCCAGACGTAGCTCGCGAGGAGCTGCCAGTTGTTGCTGAACCGCTTCTTGGCCGTGGCCTCGAAGGCCAACTCCTTGCGCGAGGCCTTTGGTGAGGGCGCGGTGTGGACCCCGTCGTAGAAGGCCAGCGTCTGGCCGAGCGTACCTTCCCCGGGGTTCGCGATGAAGTAGACACCCTGGGCCGGCACCAGGAAGTCCTCGATCACGCGCCCGAGGCTTCGGTAAGTGCCTTTGACTCCGAGCGCGAAATCGTGTCCCACCTCTTGCTCGAACCCGCCGATGAACTCGTGAATGTACTGGCCCTTGAGGTTGGGATCCGCATTCTCCGGCCCGCCGAGCAGCGTCGATTTACGCGGTGCGCTCGGGTCGGGCAGCGTGTTGGCGGGGTTGGGGCTGGAGTTGTAGCAAAAGCAGACGACCTCGCCGCCGAACGAGCGGATGTTGATGTCCTGCGGGATGTCTTCGTAGTAGCGGCCATAGTGGGCGTACAGCTTCGTCTTTCCGTTGTTCTTGAGGTCCCAGACGAAACCGACGCGGGGTGCCCAGTTGTCAGTGATCTTGAAAGCCTGCTGCCCGAACCGGTTGTTGACTTGCTGCTGTTCCCAGCGCACGCCCAGGTTCAGCGTAAAGCCGCTCGCGATTCTCCAGCTGTCCTGGAGGTAGGCGGACCCATCGCGTGTATTGGGCTCTGAGTCCTGCGGCAGCGCGATCTGCCAGGTCGCCGGGTTGCTCCGGTCGTAGCCCGAGGCGAGATCGTTCACATAGTAACGGTGCCGGTAGAAGATCTTTCCTCCAGCGATCAGCTCGTAGATGCGCTGACCAGCACCGCCCTGGTAGTTCAGGACGACGTCGTTGATCCTTTGGATGTCGCCACCCAGCTTGATCTCATGCTTTCCAAAGAACTTGCTGAAGTCCACCCGGGCCTGGTCGCGCGTATAGGTCTCGTCCGAGAAGAAGCCGAAGCCGCCGGAAGTTGTGTTGGGCGAGATCGTTTGGTTGATCAACTGAGCGATGCTGGTACCCGGGCCGCCGGGGATGGACGTCTCCTTGTGACGGCCGTACTGAGCCCGGATCATGAACGAGTTGCCTAGCACGCCGTCGTAGCGGCCCACGTAGTCCGTCGCCCCCGTGTCGAGTGTCCCCTGCCAGCTACTGGCGGGTCCGGTGATGACATGAGGAGTCTGAACGGTGCTGAAGATGGCGCCGTCCGTCGTGCCGGGATCGCCGAAGACGGAGGCGGTGAAGGTGTGGTTTGCGCTCAGCTTCCAGGTGAGCTTCGCGGAAAAGAGGTTGTGGTTGATCGTGGTCGGCACGACGCTGCCGATTGGCGGGCTCCCGGGCGCGGAGAGCGAGCGGATGACGGTGGTGTTGTCAGTCTGGCTGACCCGATTGTACGCGCCGAAGAACCACAGCGTGTCCTTTACCAGATAACCGCCGAGGGAGGCACCGAAGTCGTACTTCTGGTCGATCTTGTTGACCGTTGTCGTGGTGGCGGGACGGTCTACCGCCGTTGTGTTGTCGGAGGAAAGGCCTTTGCCTTCGAAAAAGCCGAAGGCGGAGCCGTGAAACTCGTTGCTGCCGGACTTGGTCAGGACGTTGATGGCGCCCCCCGTCATGCGGCCGTACTCCGCAGGGATGCCGCCGGTCTTGATCTCGATCTCCTGGATGAAGTCGAAGTTCAGATCCTTCTCGTTCGTTCCCGAGCGCACGCCGGTGGTGTTGAGGCCGTCGATGATGAACTGGTTCTCGGCCCCACTCGAGCCGTAGACGACCGTGCCCACGTTGTCCTTCTGCGTTCCGGCGGCGACCCGGGCGAGGTCTTCGAAATTGCGCTGCACCGGGATGCGGTTGAACAGGTCGGCGGTGGCGTTGACGCCCGTGGAGCTACTCGTGGTGTCGATATTCGGAGCCTCACCCGTGACGTTGACGGTCTCTACGACCGCCGCTACTTCCAGCTTCAAGGCTAGAGACACTGTGCGGTCCAAGCCGACCACGATGTTGCTCTGCTCAACGGTCTTGAAACCCGGGACTTCGGCCTTGATCTTGTAGCTACCAGGGGGGAGGCTCAGGAAGCGGAACTCCCCCTTGCTGTCCGTCGTCCCGGAGAGAGCGCCCTGCAGACTCGGGCTGGTGATGGTCACCGTTACCCCCGCCACAGGGGCGTTTGAATTGTCTACGATTGATCCCGCAATTCGCCCCGTGGTCTGGGCGAGAAGTGGGGAGCCGACCAGCAGCAGGAAAGCTGCGGCGATCCACGCCTTCGTTAAGTGCCTCATTGACGTTGACGCCTCCTCGAAAAATCGGAAAGCAGAGAAACGAACCAGCGGTGTGGTCGAAGTGACGGACGTGGAGTCACCACTCCGATGAGCCCGATTCCCGCGGGGTTGCCCAAGAGCCCTTTTCAATTCGGTTAGTGAGAATGCCCCGCGTAGAACTCCAGCCGCCGAGCGAAGGACCGAGTCTTGCGGCCGAGCTCTGCTTGGGCAACAACCATCCAAAAAGCAGGACTCATGCCGACGGCGGCATTCTCATTCAGGACAATAAGTTACGCCGCTCACGCTGCGAGGCGGGGGGTCGGCTTCGAGAGTGAGCCGGATTCAAATGTGCACTAACTGACTGAAACATATGAAGTTATCCGACAAGAACGAGATCTCAACAAGTTCAGTTCCTTGGAGATTTCACTGATAGGATTCAGCAGATTGAATATAGGCTTGAAGACTAGGCACTGAGGACAAAGGACAAGGCCAGGACGGTCTGTGCCTGCTAGGACCGTCTTCTCAATCAGCAGCTTGGACTTGGGCTGCCTCAGCGATGATACGGACCTCCCCTTCCGCGGACGAGGCTCGATGCAGGGTAAGTCGTTTCGTCGCCCGACTCCAAGCACATGGATTTCGGGTCAGAGCGACGACGTCGCCTCTGGAGAAGGGCCCTGGGGAGGGCATCCCACGTTAACTCGACTTCCACGAAGATCGCATTGAGGCGCCGGAGGGGAGCCTGGCCGGGAGGGCAGACCGCGGCCCTAGCCTCGAAGTGGCTGCAGCGGGTCAAGGACGGGCAGGGTTTCCTTTTATGCCACGTCTACGAGCCCCTTGGTCCTTACGAGCCGCCAGAGCGCACGGCGAACAGGAGCACAGCATCCTGTTTTATTGCTGGGGCCCTCCAGGTTCCCCTGCTGCTCAAGCTGCAGGGTGCGCAGCGAGCGGGAACGAACGTGGCTGCGCCGGTGCAGTTGATTGACGTCGTTCCCACCGCTGCCGACCTCCTCGCCATCCCCACGCCTCCATCCAAGATCTTCGGGACCTCACCCGCACGCGAAAGCAGCTGGTCCGAGAAATCGCACAGCACACCCAGAGGATCCACAAGACCCGCGACGATGCCGACATCAAGATCACGGGCGCATCTCCGACATCCTGGGGGACACGCGCTGCGCGATCCTCTAGGCTCGGATCGAGGGGGAGATAAACCCTGACCGCTTTGCCAGCCTTGCCCGAGGCAACCTCAAGGTTGGACGCCCTAAGCTCATCCAAAGCTCTTCACGACTGGGGTGTGACCTCACCACAGGCAACTCCTGAAGCTTCGCCTCAATGTGATTGTCACCGTCGATAAGGAGGTAGAGGGTCTGGACCGGCAGATCGGGCGACACCCTCCCTTTCGTGATGCCGCCCAGCGAATGGATCACATCGCGCGAATCGCAGCTCTTGCCGCTCTTTTCCTGGGCGTGTCTCTTGCCCCCGACTCGACCAAAGCACAGGCAAGATTCAGTCCAATTGCTCCCGAAACCTTCTGGCTCAAAACATCGCTCATCCCGTGCGCCTGGTCAGCCGTTAAGACCAACAACACGTATCTGCGTGCCCCGTTCTACCGGATCCGACCACGCCGCGGACCCAAGAAAGCCACTATTTTGAGGTCGGCTGCCTCTATACTCACTTTCAAACTATGACATCCTCCGAGATGGAGTCGAACACCGTGACCTCGGCCGTAACTACTTGGAAACCCTCAATCGCACCATGCTCACGAGCCGACTCGTCACCGTCCCCGAATATGGGGTATAAGGTGGAGATCTCAGAAGCCGTATGAGCGGTTCTCTTGAGGATGCCTGGCATAGAGGGTCAAGTGCGCAGAGAGCAGGGAGCAGAGTTCACGATTCAGGGAGGGGCCATGTCCGCGTATAGGAAGCTCGAAGGCTTGGCAAACGTAGCAATTATAAGTGTCTCCCTCTTGCTCGGATGGGTGCTTGTAACTAGGTTCCTGAGCCCCGGTCCCTCGCCTCCGAGGCCAGGGAGAGCGAATCCACTGCAGGCCGGTAAGAGGATGAACCTCGCTGGTGTCAACTGGCTGGCAAACAAGCGAACGCTCATCCTTTTTCTTAGAAAAGACTGTCAATTCTGTACACAAGGGGAGTTTTTTTACCAACGTCTCGTTGCTGCTGCAATGAAGAACAGAGTCTCGCTGATAGCACTTCTCCCAGATGAGTTGACCGCCGCGAAGGCTTACTTGCGGACACTCGGACTTGAGATCCAGGATGTCCGTCAAGCGAACCTGAAGGAGCTTGATATCCCGGTGACGCCCACTGTCCTCCTTGTTAACGACAGCGGAGCGGTCGAACACGCTTGGGTGGGTAAGCTTCCACCAGACAAGGAAGCGGAAGTGCTCCGGACAATAGAGTGACCCGCCCTGAGGGGCAGCTGCCCACGGCTCTTTGCACGCGGCCGTAGAGGCGCTGCCCGCGGTCAACTGGCCCCACTGATGGCGAGGGGCACAACTCCTACTTGGGCCAGCTACGGCTTGCAGGCGTTCCGTAGCACGCCAAGTCTTCTGCTGAACACGGGGCCGTGTCCCCGGTGTATCAGTCGCAGGGGCGGCTCTCAGCACCGCTCCGACACCACCTCGTCAGCAAGGACGTCATCAGCTCCTCTGTTGAACCCTCCATCCAGCTTCGATCAGTGCCCTAATTGTCCCCCAATGCCTCCTGCCAAAGGGTCGTTCGTCGAACGTCGACCACAGAGGATTCGGTAGCTGCGTTCCCGCCACCTTGCCTTCCGCGGTTGAGATCGGAAGGCCCCAGCCTTGCCGAGGAGCGCTGTGAAGCCAGAGTGTCCATCACCCTCTCCGTGAGAACCCTCACTGCACACAGAAGGGAATGCGAATGCTCCTTCCTCAGGGACACCCCGGACACGTCCAGCCGCAGCAACCTTCATAATTGGTGATGTAGTAAGCAGTCACGCATCCTTGGTTTTGCTCTGCGTTGCACGTGACATACCGTTCCCCGCAAATGACGGTGTATGTGTCGTCCGTATAGAAGTCGCGAGTGAACTGTTGACATGGCTGCGCCGATGCCGGCTTAACTGAAACGATGACGAGCGCTGCGACTAGTACACCCAAGACAAGGAAGCGTTTGAGCAAGGGCACGGCCTCATGTGTTAGCACGGGTCACCTCCTGTCACATCCTAAAATCATAGACGGAAAACGTCAAGGACAAATACGGATGGTTAGGGCGCGCTGCGTGAACTCTTGTCAGTCAGACCGCGTTAACTAGTACAGGGGGGTCAGTTTAAGGGAGACTGAGCCATAGAGAGCGCGAACGTGCCATCGGGCCGCCTCGGCAAGGAGGCGACGGGGTGGGTGGTTTCTAGAACCGCGCGCCCCTCGGCGTGCCTCGTCGAAGGGCAACTCAAAGGGGACGGCCTCCACGGTAACCCTTGCCACCGCCTTCTCCTCCGCCCTGATGCGGCCCCTCAATTCGTCGGTGGCCAAACTGTTCTGGATAGTCAAGACGCGGCCACCATGGGCAGCTTGCTGGCGAGCTTCTCCACCGGCGGCTTCCCCGCCAAGGCCATGGAAAAGCGGGTGTGGTTGTAGGCGTGCTCCCAAGTTGGGAGTGCCCGCGCCGCCTCTTCGTGGGAGCCAAAATCGTGGCGGCCCCAGAACTCCTCCTCGTCGACCCTATGGCTGCGCTCCACCTTCCCGTTCTGCTGGGGACGGCGGGGCCGGATATATCGATGGTCGATTCCGGCCTCTGCTACGGAGAGAGAAAACGTCAAGGAAAATTCGGATCCATTGTCGGTCTGGAGCTTCTAGATGGGAAAGGGGAGGGCGCTCCGGAGCTCGCGCAAGAATGAAAGGCTGGTTTGTTCGTTGCACCGGCGATAGAGACGGCGGTAGCGCGTGCAGTCGTCCAGTGCCGTGTATTGATAGCTAGTGCCGGAGCCAGTCTTGACATGCTTCACGTCCACTTGAACGGACTCGCCAGGCTGCTCCTTCTCAAAGAGCTGGAGTTGCCGCGGGCGACGGGGCTTTCTGCGGATCAGGCGAGGCATACACAGGTCGCGGAAGATCCCTTGGATGGTCACTCTGGCCAGGCGGACATGGTGGATGCGATCAAGCCAGATCCGGGTCCGCTCAGACCCGTATTCGAGCTCGAACCGCGCTTGCCGTACTAGCTCAATAACCTCGTGAGGCACGCGGCCCTGGCGGCGAGTTGAATAACGGGGGATTAGGCCTGTGTCACCGTCTTTCCGCCAGCGGTCTCGCCACTCGCGGATGGTTCCGCGCCTGAGGCCAAATCGGCGCGAAGCTGCTAGAAGGCTGTGCTCCTGCGCGTACTTCAGGATTGCTAGCCGCTGCTTGACGCGAAGGCGGTAGCGTGGCGGAATCAGTCGCAGCGACATCCTATCCTCCCCCCCCGCTCCCCCTCCTCCGCACGGCCTCCGGAAGCGGTAGCCTATTGACGCTGACGCTCCGTGGAAAAGCAGCGGACGGCTCCGAAGAGCAGCAGGAAAGGATCCCGTCCACAGCTTTGTCCACCGAGCTTGGAAAACCGGCCAACGGCCGCCGGTTTCCCACAGCGTCAACAGGCCGGCGGCGCTCCGTAGAGGATCCTCGCGCTGTCTCCCCCTCTTCCACAAGGAGAACCGGCCGTTCAGAGTGGCCGGAAATTAAGTAGATACTTCAGGCCGAAGAGGGTAGGGACGCCCATTCCGCAAGGGCCGCGGCGAAAGCTAGTCCTACGCGCTTCATGCTCTTCCTCGCTACGAGTCGGAGGGCTGAAGCTCGACGGTTTCGGGGCACGGACGCCAGGGAGGATGGGCCTTCGGGTAACACAGGACTGGGTTCGGCAACCTCGAGAGTGCTCTTTAACGCTCTCAGGGTGGCACACCGTCTCCTCACAGACCTGCCTCGTGACCCCTCCACGTGCCTTGTCTCGAATTGTAGATCCGTTCCCCGTCTCCCTACCGGCCGGCTGGGTTGCCGGTCTGGTGCAGGGCAGGGCTACTCGAGGTCCGGGTGAGCGGATTGCCGGAGACAGAACGGGAAAGGCCCGCCTTCGTGCACTATCGCCGACGGAGTTCCCCCGCTACGAGTCACCGCCCCTAGTAGTGTTCGGCCGGCCGTTGGTGGTCTCGAGTCGGCCAAACCACCGCCTATAATTCCGGGGTGAACTCACGGCGTGCTTTCCTCGCCACGATCCTGGTTGCCTTGGGATGCGCCGGGAGGAGCGGGACCTCGACCTTCCCCAAGGCCCCGCTCGTCCTAATCTCCATCGACACCCTGAGAGCCGATCATCTTCCCGCCTATGGCTATCGGGCGGTGGAGACACCTCATCTGGATCGGCTACGGAAGGATTCCATCCTTTTCGAGCACGCCTATAGCCACGTCCCGCTGACACTGCCCTCCCACGTATCGCTCCTCACCGGCCTGCTTCCCTTCGAGCACGGCGTGCGCGACAACCTGGGCTATCGCCTCGATGCGAAGGCCCATCCCACTCTGGCGACGCTGCTCAAGGCCCAGGGGTACGCCACGGGGGGGGCTGTCTCCGCCTACGTTTTACGCGGCGCTACCGGCATCGGGGCCTCCTTCGATTCTTACGACGATCGGATCGAGGCGCCGGAGGGCAGCCAGGCCGCGAGCCAGGCCCAACGGCGGGGAGGACAGACCGCGGCCCTGGCCTTGAAGTGGCTGCAGCGGGTCAAGGACGGGCCGTTTTTTCTCTTCTTCCACGTCTACGAGCCCCACGCTCCTTATGAGCCGCCGGAGCCGTTCAAGAGTCGCTATCCGCTCCCTTACGACGGCGAGATCGCGACTGCGGATCAGATCGTGGGCGACTTTCTGGAGGAGTTGCGACGGGCTGGGGTCTACGACCGGGCCCTGGTGATCCTCGTCTCCGACCACGGAGAAGGCCTGGGCGAGCATGGAGAACAGGAGCACGGCATTCTGCTCTATCGCTGGGCCCTCCAGGTTCCCCTGCTCCTCAAGCTGCCGGGGGCGCAGCGAGCAGGAACCAGCCTGGCGGCGCCCGTCCAGCTGATTGACGTCGTTCCCACCGTGACCAGCCTCCTCGCCCTCTCCACGCCCAGCGGGCTTCGTGGACAGTCCCTGCTCGATCCCTCCCGCAAGCCGGAGCATGTCTACGGCGAGACCTTCTACCCGCGGATTCACCTCGGCTGGAGCGACCTACGGTCTCTCATAGACGATCGCTACCAGTACATCGAGGGACGGAAGCGCGAGCTGTACGACGTGGTCCAAGACCCCGGGGAGCTAAGCGAGATTCAGGGGGGCGCGGCGGCGCGGGCCATGGCCACGGAGCTGGCCCGCTATCCCGCGGTGCTGGCGAAGCCAGACGACGTTGATAGCGCGGAGTTGGTGAAGCTTACGGCCCTTGGTTACCTGGGCGGGGCCGTCCAGGCCACTGGCCCCCTACCCGACCCGCGGGACAGCATTCATGTCCTCCAGGAGGTGAAGACCGCCTTTCGGCTCGCCGCCGACGGTCACGACGACCAGGCGGTGGCGGCGTTGCGCGAGATACTCGCGCGCTTCCCGGTATTCTTCGACGCGCGGTACGAGCTGGCCCAGACGCTCGCCCGCATGGGCCGCTTTGCGGAGGCCTACGACGCCTACAAAGAGGCGCTCCGTTCCGCTCCCTCCTTGGCCGGCCCCGTGTCCGTGGCCCTCGCCCGCGTCTGCCTGGAGATGGGCAAACTGGACGAGGCGGAGCTGAACGCGAGCATCGCCTCCAAGACGCAACCCGCCCTCGCCCATGAGCTGCTCGCCCGCGTGGCCCTTTCACGCGACGACCTGGCCCGCGCGGAGCGGGAGGCCGAGTTGGCGGTCGGCGACCCCGTAGCGGAGCGGAACCGCACCGTCGTCCTGGCCGAGGTTCAGATCCGGCGGGGCGAGTTCTCGCAGGCCCTCAACACCCTGGACGCGTGCGCGCGTGTGATCCGGGAGACCGGGGCCTCTCCCCTCCTCGACCTCCAGTTTCTGAGGGGTGATGCCCTAGCCCGGGTCAACCGTTTTGAAGAGGCGCAAGCAGCTTTCAGGCAAGAGATCCGGGACTTCCCGCGGAACTCACAGGCATACGCTCGGCTGGCCATCCTCTATGGCCTCGAGCACCGCAGCGTGCGCGAGGTGGATGGGCTACTCGAAGCCATGGCCAAGGCCAACCCGGGGCCGGAGAGCGCGCTCCTGGCCGCGAAGACCCTGGAGTCGATGGGTGACGCACGCGGCGGCTTGGCTTGGCGCCGGCGTGCGGGCCTTCTGACGCCCAAAGGCCCAAACTCAGGCCGTTGAGCGCGCAGGATCCGAACGGCTGAAGTCAATCCCAGAAGATTGGATCGAAAGTCTTCGGAACCGTTCAGTTTCCTGTATGACAATCCACCTTCGATCAAAGCAGGTCAACGACTTCCGTTAGGAACGACAACGCACTCCCCGTCTGGCCCCTACATTGCATTGTAGGTGGGCCGTGAGTTCCTCTCTCGCGCGGTGCGTCCCTGCCCTCCGATCGAACCAGTCGATGGGCGTTCAATCGATTGATCTCGCGCACCGGTGAGCGCCTTCCAGCTTTGTTGCGGGGCCAAACACTAAGGGAGCTAATGATGACGATGAGACGTCAGTTGCCGTTGGTTGTCGCGCTGGTGCTGGTGAGCTTTGGTCTCGCCTTTGCCCAGGGCACCCAGACCGGCAGCCTGACCGGAACCGTTCGGTCGGCTGACCGTCAGCCCGTACCCGGCGTGAGCGTCAACCTGAAGTCTCCGTCGCTCCTGGGGACCCGGACGGCGATCACGGACGTGAACGGCGGGTATATTTTCAAGGCCCTTCCGCCCGGTAGCTACAAGATCAGCTACGAGCTCTCGGGGTTCGCCACCGTCGAGAAGTCGGTGACCCTGGCCCTGGGCTCCACGCTTCCGGTGGACGTGACTATGACCGTGGCCACCGTTCAGGAGAACGTGGTCGTGACCGCGGAGGTCCCCAGTCCCCTCACTACCACCCAGGTGGGCGCCAACTACAAGTCGGACATGATCGACAGCCTGGCCATCGGCCGCAACCTCGCCGCCATCACCGCCCTCGCCCCCGGCCTCATCGACGCCAACGTGTCCAACACGGGGCAGGTCAAGATAGCCGGGAACTTCGGCTACGACAACGTGTTCCTGGTCGACGGCGTGGACGTCAACGACAACCTCTTCGGGACCGCCCATCTCGCGTTCATCGAGGACGCCATCGACGAAACGCAGGTCCTCACGTCCGGGATCTCCGCCGAGTACGGCCGCTTCGGGGGCGGCGTCATCAACGCCGTGACCAAGCGGGGCGGCAATGACTTCTCGGGCAGCTTCCGCGTGAACTTCTCCAACCCGTCCTGGCGCGATACGACTCCGTTTGAAAAACAGCAGGGGATCAAGCGCCAAGACACTCTCAACAAGTTCTACGAGGCTACGCTGGGCGGGCCCCTCGTCAAGGACCACCTCTGGTTCTTCGCGGCCGGGCGCAAGGAGGGCACCAACACCCAGCTCACCCTGCCGGAAAGCGGTCTGCCTTTCACGCAGACGCGGGACCAGAAGCGGGGCGAGATCAAGCTCTCGGGCGCGATCAACCCGAACCACACCGTGACCGTGTCCTACACCAAAGTCTCGGACGCGCTTCACCGGACACCCTTCGATGTCGACATCGACCCCATCCACGACGCTTTCAATGGCAACGAGCCGGTCGATCTCTTCGTCGCGAACTACAACGGGGTGCTCCGGCCGAACCTCTTCTTGGAGCTCCAAGTGTCCAGGAAGACCTTCCAGTTCCAGAACGAAGGCGGGACGAGCACGAATATCATCGACTCACCCTACCTCGCGCAGAGTGCCTTCCTCGCCTACAACGCCCCCTACTTCGACGCCACCGACCCCGAACACCGCGACAATCGGCAGCTCGCGGGCTCGCTGTCGTACTTCCTCTCCACGCAAAACCTCGGGAAGCACGACCTCAAGCTGGGCTTCGAGAACTACCGCTCCCAGCGCACGGGCGGCAACTCGCAGTCGTCGACGAACTACGTCTTCTACACGGACTACGCCACGGACGCCAACGGGAAGCCCCTGTTCGACTCCAACGGCTACGTGGAACCCGTCTTCACGCCCGGCGTGAGCCAGCTCCAGAACTGGCAGGCCGTGCGGGGTGCGGTCAGCTACCTCACGACCAATTCCGCCTACCTCAACGACAAGTGGACGCTCAGCAACCATTGGGGGTTCAACCTCGGCGTGCGGGCGGAGTGGGAGAAGAGCGAAGCCACGGGCAACATCAGGACCGTGAGCGCGAACCGGATCGTGCCCCGGCTGGGTGCCTCTTTTGACGTGAACGGGGATGGGAAGTTCAAGCTGGATGCAACTTACTCCCACTACGCGGGCAAGCTGAACGAGACCCAGTTCCTCAACAACACCAACGTCGGCAACCCGAACGCGATCTACTACCTCTACACCGGGCCCGCGGGCCAAGGGCGCGCGTTCGCCCCCGGGATCGACCCCGCAAACTACAGCCAGATCATCGGCGGGACCTTCCCTACCGCCAACGTGAAGTACTCCCCGGACATCAAGACGCCGCTCACCCACGAGATAACGGGAGCCGCGGGCATGGAGCTGGGGCGGGGCGGATATCTGAAAGCCATCTACACGTACCGGAAGATCCACGACTTTGTGCAGAAGTTCGTCACCACCAAGAACGGCTTCACGGACGTGGTCGTGAACGGCATCGACTTCGGGACCTTCACGAACCAGCTCTGGGCCAACGACGACACCGGCCTCCGGGAGTACTCGGCGCTGCAGTTCCAGGCTGGGTATCGTCCCACCTCGCGCTGGAACCTCCAGGGTCACTACACGCTCATGCTCAAGAACGACGGTAACCAGGAGGGCGAGGGCCCGAACCAGCCGGGCGCACCCTCGTTCTTCTCCGGCTACTATCCCGAGCTCTTCGACCCCAACCGCTTGTTCCCGGTGGGCCATGTCCTCGGCTTCCAACGGCACCGCGCGCGGGCCTGGAGCACCTATGACCTCGGCCTCGGCAAGGCCGGCAACGTGAGCCTCGGGCTTTTATACCGCTTCGACTCCGGCACCGCCTACAGCATCCGGCAGGCGGGTGCGGGCCTGACCTCGATCCAGAAGGCCATCGGGGCGGCCCTCTACCCGGACCTGCCCACCAGCCAGACCATCTACTTCGCGCCCGGGCGCGGCTCGCAGTTCTTCGAGGATGCTCACCTCGTCGACTTCTCGATCAACTGGGGCGTGCCCATCTACAAGAGCGCGAAGCCGTGGGTGAAGTTCGAGATCCGCAACCTCTTCGACAGCACCCCCCTCATCAACCCCAGCATCTCGGGGGTCCGGGCGGATCCCAACAGCCCCAAGGACGCCCTGGGCATCCCGACCGGATACACGATCGGGGGGACATTCCTCAAGGGAACGGCCACCAGCGCCTACCCCTTCCCGCGCGAGTACTTCGTGTCCTTGGGATTCCGCTTCTAAACGGATATCACTCGGTCGTCGCATAGAGAAAGGGGGCGGCTCCGGCCGCCCCCTTTCGTTTGCTATCCCTCGGAGTGGCGCGCTTAGATCCGGCTCCCCTCCAGGAAGGCCTTGAGCTTCCGGCTGCGGCCTGGGGTGGCGGAGCTTGCGCAGGGCCCTGGCCTCGATCTGGCGGATGCGCTCGCGGGTGACCGCGAAGTTCTGGCCGACCTCCTCCACGGTGTGCTCGCTGCCGTCCCCCAGCCCGAAGCGCATCTTGATGACTTTCTCCTCGCGGGGGGTCAGGGTCTTGAGCAGGGCCTCCGGCTGGTCCTTGAGGTTGATGTTGATCACGGGCTCCGAGGTTTGCGATCCCCTCCGGTTTCCTCTCGAATCCAAATGGGACTTGCGCTCGGGCCCCAACCGATCTATATTGATCGGTAGATGAAGCGGAAGCGCAACCAAGCAGCGAGGATTGCCGAAGGAAGGATTGCGGGTGGACGTAAGAGAGTTCTCGTTGTTCTCTTCGTACCCAGTGTCGAGAGGGACGGGACTACGCCCATCGATCAAGAGAGCTGGGTTGGGGCGGCCCTCGAAATGTTTGGCCGAGTCTTCGGAGGGGCTACAGCCTACCCGAAGGCCAGGGGCATTTGGCGGGACGATGAAAGGGGTGGAGCCCTGGTGAGGGATGAGCCGGTGGTCATCCACTGTTACACGACTCGCGAGAACATCGAGGCTGCAAGCCAGCTTGCTGAGCTCGGTCGCTTTTGCAGGCATCTGGGCCGTGCGACCAACCAGGGCGAGGTTGGGTTGATCGTGGGAGATGAGTACTTGGCCTTCAGAGACTTCGCTGAGGAGTAGGGCATGAAGACAAGCCTTGACATGGAGAAAATTGCCCACGGGCTCGGTGTAGAGCGCGGCCAGAGGGTTTCCGCCAAGGGGGGATACTTTGGCGTGATGCAGCTCATTGCAGACGTCACCGCCCGGTTCCGCGTACCTGGGGGGGGAGGCCGGCCGACCGATCCGCAATGGACCGAGCGACGCTTGGTGCCGCTGGCGCCGCAAACCCTCGAGCGATTAGAAGAGCTAACAGCTAGGATCCGAGAGCGCGGGAGCGCAAGCCTCGAACCGATGCAGCTGGCGGGACTCCTGCTCGAAAAGGCGACTGAGCGCCTGAGCGAAGAAGAGGCGAAAAGCCTGTTCAGGCCAAGCGACCGGGTCGCTGAAAGGCAGGCTGCCTACGGCAGCCCCGGGCGACAACGATCGAGGCGGGGCGCTCGGGAGAAGCGAGATCGTCGCCTTCGCTGAGGAGACCCGCCAGCCGCAAGAGAGCCCTTCTTCTGCCGGGCGCCCCTAGATCCGGCTCCCTTCCAGGAAGGCCTTGAGCTTTCGGCTGCGGCTGGGGTGGCGGAGCTTGCGCAGGGCCTTGGCCTCGATCTGGCGGATGCGCTCGCGGGTTACCGCGAAGTTCTGGCCGACCTCCTCCAGGGTGTGCTCGCTGCCGTCCCCCAGCCCGAAGCGCATCTTGATGACCTTCTCCTCGCGGGGGGTCAGGGTCTTGAGCAGGGCCTCCGTCTGGTCCTTGAGGTTGATGTTGATCACGGCCTCCGCGGGGGAGACCACGTTGCGGTCCTCGATGAAGTCCCCCAGGTGCGAATCCTCCTCCTCCCCGATGGGCGTCTCCAGGGAGATCGGCTCCTGGGCGATCTTCAGCACCTTGCGGACCTTGCTCACCGGGATGTCCATGCGCTTGGCGATCTCCTCCGAGGTGGGCTCCCGCCCGTACTCCTGCACCAGGGCCCGGCTGGTTCGGATGAGCTTGTTGATGGTCTCGATCATGTGGACGGGGATGCGGATGGTCCGGGCCTGGTCGGCGATGGCGCGGGTGATGGCCTGGCGGATCCACCAGGTGGCGTAGGTGGAGAACTTGTAGCCGCGCTTGTACTCGAACTTGTCGACCGCCTTCATTAGGCCGATGTTGCCCTCCTGGATGAGGTCCAGGAACTGCAGCCCGCGGTTCGTGTACTTCTTGGCGATGGAGACCACGAGGCGGAGGTTGGCTTCCACCAGCTCCTTCTTGGCCTGCTCGGCCTGGTGCTCGCCCTCCACCACTGTCCGCAGGGTGCGCTTCAGCTCCTCGGGCCGGGTGTCGAACTCGTCCTGGATCTCGGCGAGCAGGCCCCTCTGTTCGTGGATCAGCTTGCGGACCGCCTTCTTGTAATCGTCGGAGACCTTGTGCCGGAGCTTGGGCTCCAGGCGGGCCATCTGGGTCTCCGCCTCGCGAATGCGCTCCACCGACTCCCGGATCCGCTCCGTGAGCCGGCGCTTCACCGCCTCGCTGAACTCGATGCTGCGGATGGCCCGGGAGACCCGGATCCGCATCCGGCCCAGCTTCCATTTCGCCCGGTAGTAGCGGGGCGCCCGCCGGTCCAGCTTCAGGAACTGCCGCCGGTAGGAGAGGTACTCGCGGTGCGCCTCCGCCACCTTGCCGATCAGCTTCAGGGTCTCCCGGATCTTGCTCTCGAGCTTCTCCTCCGTGACCTCCTCTTCGTTGAAGACCACCACGTCCCGGACCGTGATCTCCCGGGCCTGGAGCCGCTCGCCCAGCCGGGCCACCTCCTGGGCGGCCATGGGGGTGCGGGCGATCACGCGCAGGACCGCCTTCTTCCCCCGCTCGATGCGCTTGGCGATCTCCACCTCGCCCTCGCGGGTGAGGAGGGGTACGGTGCCCATCTCCCGCAAGTACATGCGCACGGGGTCGTTGGTCTTGTCGAGGGCCCCCGGGGTGAGGTCCAGCTCCGCGCCTTCCTCCCCCTCCGCCTTCTCCCGGTACTTCTGCTCCGAGTCCACAACCTCGATGCCCATGGACCCGAACATGGAGAAGATGTCGTCCAGTTCGTCCGAGGAGCTGATCTCGGACGGCAGCATGTCGTTGACCTCTTCGTAGAGAAGGTAGCCCTTCTCCTTGCCCATGGTGATGAGCTGCCGAACCTCGTCGTATTTTTCTTCGATAGACAGAGCCATTGCCTTAGTTCTACCTCGTATGAGCCGTCATAAGTTCGCGATCTGCCGTTTGATCTGGTTCTTCTCCCGGAGCAAGTCGTCCAGGGAGGGGCCGCTGGCGCTCTTGAGCGTCTTCTGGATCTCCGCCATGCGGGCCTTGAGGGGCAGCGACTTCAGCTCCCGGACGCAGTCCAGGGGAGTGACGCCAACGGTGGGTCCGCCCTCCACCGCGATTGCGGTCAGCATGCCCCGGGCCTCGTCGCTGGCGAGGGCGGCCTCGAGGGCGGCCGCGGTCGGCGTCTCGCCCCGCAGGTAGAGAGCCTTGGCCGCGCGCAGCACCTCCGCCGATTGGAGGCCCGCGATGTCGGCCTCCGTGATCGCGCCCAGGGCAAGATCGATCCCCTCTCCCCCCCTCACGAGCAGGGCCAAGAGCAGCTTCTCAGCGGGCACCAGGGAGGGGCGCGGCGCTCGCCTCGATGTGACCTCCGGGCCCGGCACCGCCGCCCGGCCGGAGAGGGCGCGTTTCAGCTCGTCGCGGGCGGCCGCCTCGTCGAGGCCGCCCGCCTCCGCGATGCGGGGCAGCCAGGCCGCCCGCTCCACCGCGCTCTCCAGCCGGGCCAGGGTGGGCAGGATCGCGTTCAGGTAGGCCGCTTTGCCGGCCGGGGTCCGGGTGTCGTGCTCGGCCAGCGCCCGCCGGACCAGCCACTCCACGGCATCCGGGGCCTCCGCCAGACGCTCCCGGTAGGCCTGCGCCCCCTCCGCCTTCACGTAGGTGTCGGGGTCGTGGCCCTCCGGGAGCTCCACCACCTGAACCCGCAGGTTCTCCTCCAGCAGGGCGTCGAAGCCCTTGCGCGCCGCCTTCTGCCCGGCCTCGTCCTGGTCGAAGTTCACGACCACCCGGTCGGAGAATCGGTGGAGGAGCCGGGCCTGGCCAGAGGTCAGGGCGGTGCCGCAGGTGGCCACCACTTCCTCCACCCCCCCTTCCCGCGCCCGCGCCACGTCCAGGTAGCCTTCCATCAGGACGACCCGGCCTTCCTTCCGGATCGCCTCCTTGGCCCAAGAGAGCCCGTAGAGCGTCCGGCTCTTCTGGTAGACGGAGGTCTCGGGTGAGTTCAGGTACTTGGGCTCGCTGCCGTCCAGGCTGCGGGCCCCGAAGGCAACCACCTTGCCCGACTCGCTCAGGATGGGGAACACGGCCCGGTTGCGGAAGCGGTCGTAGTACCCGCTCTTGTCCGAGCGGGGCAGGGCCAGCCCCGCCGCCTGCAGCGCGGTGGGCGCGAACTTCCCCCGCAGCGCGCCCAGGAGGTCGTCCCAGGCGTCGCGGGCCGCGCCCGCGCGGATGCCCTCCAGGGTCTCCTTCTTGAAGCCGCGGCCCAGAAGGTACTCCCGCGCCCTCGACCCCGCCGCCGTCCAGAGCGTCTGCGTGAAGTGCTGGGCCGCCGCCTCCGTCAAGGCCAGCATTTCCTCGCGCTCCTTGCGGTCGGGTCCGGCCTCGAAACGGTTCTCGGGGACGGGGACGCCGTGGCGACGGGCGAGGCTCTCCACGGCCTCCGGGAAGCTCAGCCGCTCGTGCAGCATCAGGAACTTGAACACGTCGCCGCCCACGCCGCAGCCGAAGCAGTGGAACACCGCCGGCTCCGCGCGCACGTTGAAGGAGGGGGTCTTCTCCTGGTGGAAGGGGCAGAGCCCCTTCCAGGAGGTCCCCATCTTCTTCAGGGCCACGTGGTCGGAGATCACGCGCACGATGTCGGCCGCGCGCCGCACCTCCTCCACGAAGCTCTCCGGAAACGCCATCGCTTATCGCTCCCCCGCCCCCGCCATCGCAGCGGGCAGCGCCCGTCCCCTCCGCGCGCCGGGTCCTCTGCGGACGGTCTTCATTCCTTCAGCTCCACGATCGTGACCCCCCCGCCCCCTTCTCCCGCGTGCCCGGCGCGCCAGGCCGCCACGTGGGGATGTCCTTGCAAGAGGCCGGCCACCGCCTTGCGCAGGCGTCCCTCTCCGAAGCCGTGGATGACGCGGACCTCACGCCGGTCAGAGAGAGCGGCGTCGTCCAGCAGCTTGTCCACCCGGGGCAGGGCTTCGTCCACGGTGAGGCCCAGGAGGTTGATTTCGGCCGCGACCTCCCCCTTCTTGGTGACCGTCACCGCGGGCAGGACCGCTACCGGTCCCCCGGGTCGGGGGGGGAGGGGCCGGAGCTCGGCTTGCGGCACCTTGAGCCGCTTGCCCCCCACCGCGACCTCCGCCTCCCGGCCGTGGAGGGCCAGAACCACGCCCGTGATCCCCAGAGTGGCCGCGCGAACCCGCATCCCCACCACGAGGGGCCCCGCCCCCTCCCCCTCTGGCACCTGCCCCAGCTCGGGGTCGCGCAGGACCTCCTCCTGGGCCGCGCGGATCGACCGCAGGGCGGCCTCCCGCGCCCGCGAGCCAGCGGCGGCGGGGGACCCCCGGCTGGCCTCCACGCGGGCCACCGCCTCCGCGATGGCCTCCGCCGCCTTGCGGGCCGCCTCCTCACCCTTGCGACGCAATTCCCGGACGAAGGTTTCTGCCTCCGTGCGCTTGCGGGCCAAGAGCTCGCGCTCGGCGGCGCGCTCCCGCAAGAGCGCGGCGTCCAGCTCGGCGCGCATCTCCGCCATGCGCGCTTCTTCCCGCGCCAGCCCGGCCTGCTCCTCCTCCAGCTGCTTCAGGAGGGCCTCGGCCTGGGCCTCCTTTTCGTCACGCCGAGAGCGGGCATCCGCCACCACTGCCGCGGGCAGGCCCAGGCGCTCGGCCATCTCCAGGGCCAGGCTGCGCCCGGGCACGCCCAGGGCGAGCCGGTAGGTGGGCTCGTAGGTCGCGGGATCGTAGCCGAAGGAGGCGCAGGCTACCCCGTCCGTGGATTGGGCGTAGGCCTTCAGGAGGCCGTGGTGGGTGGTGGCCACCACCATGGCCCCCCGGCTCCGGAAGTGGTCCACGATGGCGACCCCGAGCGCTCCCCCCTCCGTGGGGTCGGTGCCCGCGCCCACCTCGTCCAGCAGGACCAGCGAGGGCAGGGAGAGATCGTGCGTCATCTCCACGATGGTAGCCAGGTGGGCGGAGAAGGTGGACAGGTTGGCGGCGATCGACTGCTCGTCGCCGATGTCGGCGTAGAGCCGCCGGAAAACGGGCAGCTGGCTGCCGGGGGCAGCGGGGATGTGGAGACCGCACTGGGCCATGAGCGCCAATAGACCTACGGTCTTGAGGGCCACCGTCTTCCCGCCCGTGTTGGGGCCGGAGATCACGAGCACGGGCGCGTCCCCCCCGACCCGGATGCTGACCGGCACCGGCTCCCGGTGTGAGCGGCGATCGATGCCCAGGCGCTCCGCCAAGTGGGACATCAGGAGGGGATGGCGGGCGTCCTGAAGCTCCAGCTCCTCGCCCACCACGGGCGCGGTGGCGTCCATGTCCCGGGCCAGGAGGGCCATGGCCTGCGCGGTGTCCAGCTCCCCGAGCACGTCCGCCGCGCGCTCGAGGTCGCCCGCGTGCTCGCCCACGCGCGCGGTCAGTTCCTGGAGGATGCGAACGACCTCCCGCCGCTCCTCGTCCTGCAGGGAGACGATGTCGTTGTTCAGCTCCACCGCGGGCAGCGGCTCCACGAAGAGGCTGGCCCCCGAGCCCGAGCTGCCGTGGATGATGCCCGGGATCTGGCCGCGGTGCTCGGCCTTGAGAAGAAGCACGTAGCGGTCGTTGCGGGTGGTCACGAGCTTGTCCTGCAGGAGGCGGTCCGAATCCTTCCCGTGCAGGAAGGACTCCATCACGCTCGTGAGCTGGGCGCGGAGCCGGACGAGGGCCCGCCGGACCTCGGCGAGCTTGGGGGAGGCGTCGTCCGCCACCTCCCCCGAGGGAAGGACCGCCCGTCGAATGGCCACGGCCACCGCGGACAGGTCCCTGACCTCGGAGGCCCGGTGGGAGAGGCGGGGCACGTCCCCCTCCGCCCGCACCCGCCGCGCGATCTCACCGCCTCCTTCGATGAAGGAGGCCACATCGAGCAGGCCGGTGGAGGCGAGATGGAGGCCGGCCACCCGGGCCGCGGGCAGGATCTCCGAGAGGTCGGGGAGGTCGTGATAGGGCTGCCGGCCGAGGGCGCGCAGGAGGGCGACCGCCTCCGTGGTCACGGCCAGGGCGTCGCGGACGGCGGAGGGTTCGGTCTGGGGTTGGAGGGCCTCGATCCTGGACTTGCCCGGAACGGACCCCGCCTGCATCAGCAACAACGCCCGAATTTTGTCAAACTCCAGAGCCCTAAGCGTGTTCGCGTTCAACCGCTCCTGCCTCCACGACTCGTCCTGTTGCCTCCGCCCACGCGGAACCGGCCCTGATCAGCAGCCAGGGCCTCCAGGAGAAACACAGACCACTCTGTGGTTTAGGGTCGGGGACACGAATGGGATACAGCCCGCGCCCCCCCTCTCCCCGCCGCCTCGCCATCCAGACCTCTGGGCCGGGACAGGACTACCTACAAGATGTGAAGAATCAATGGTTTTGTCAAGGTCAGAGGGGGTCGGTTTTTTGGCCCGTGCGCAGGATGAGGCTGGCCAGGTAGCCGGCACCGAACCCATTGTCGATGTTCACGACGGCTACCCCGGACGCGCAGGAGTTCAGCATGGCCAGCAGGGCGGCCAGGCCCCCAAACGACGCCCCGTAACCGATGCTGGTGGGCACGGCAATCACCGGAGAGTCGACGAGGCCGCCTACCACGGAGGGAAGAGCCCCTTCCATGCCCGCGACCACGATCACGACCCGAGCCTGGCGGATGGACTCCGCGCGGTCGAGCAGGCGGTGGAGGCCGGCCACCCCCACGTCGTATATGCGGTCCACCACCGCTCCATGGAAGCTGGCGGTGAGGCCGGCTTCCTCCGCCGCCGGCACATCCGACGTTCCCGCGCAGACGACGGCCACCCGTCCGGGGAGGACGCCCGGGGGCTTCAGCTCCAGGGTCACGCAGCGGGCCAGCTCGTGGAAGCGGGCCGCCGGCCAGGAGGCGGCCACCGCCTGGTGGGCCGCCTCCGTGGTCCGGGTCACGAGCACGTTCTGGCCCCGCCCGGCGATGCGGTCGGCTATGGCCGCGATCTGCTCGGGGGTTTTGCCCGCCCCGAAGATCGCCTCCGGAAAGCCCCTGCGCAGCGCGCGATGGTGGTCCACCTTTGCGAACCCCAGGTCCTCGTAGGGCAGGCTCTTGAGGCGCTCGGCCGCGGTCTCCGGGCTCAAGGCCCCCTCCCGGACCTTTTGCAGAAGCTCGCGAAGATCCTTCGGGTCCATTGACTTATCCCGCGGCTCGGCTACACTTCACGTTCGTACCCCGCGGCATCAGCGGTCCCTTATCCACTCCCGGAGGGTCGCGGCCGCGATGTGCTCGCGAGCTTGAATGTTCCCTTGCGGTTTCAAGCTGTGTCAAGGGGCGCCCCCCGGCGATCGGCAACGAGCGCAGGCAAGGCGTCGTGAGGTGATTCCGCGCCGGCCGCCGGCCGGCGGGTCGCGACGCGTGCCCGTGCAGGAGGAGGTCTCGTCCCCCAAGCCATGAACCCACTCGAGTTCGCCATCCTCGGTCTCTATTTCCTCACCCTCGTCATCCTCGCCATTCTCGGCTTCCACCGCTACGTCATGGTGTACCTCTATTTTCGGAACCGCGACGGCCGGGCTCTCCCGGTCCCTCCCCCGGAGCATCTGCCGCGGGTCACCGTCCAGCTCCCGATCTACAACGAGATGTACGTGGTGGAGCGCCTGCTCGACTCCGTCTGCCGCATCCGCTACCCCCGCGAGCTCCTGGAGATCCAGGTCCTGGATGACTCCACCGACGAGACCAGCGCGCTCTGCCGGGCCGCCGTCGACCGCTACCGGGGCCAGGGCTTCGACATCCAGCATCTCCATCGGGACGACCGGACGGGCTTCAAGGCGGGGGCCCTGGACGCGGGCCTCCAGTCGGCTCGCGGCGAGTTCATCCTCATCTTCGACGCCGACTTCGTTGCCCCTCCCGACTTCCTGGAGAAGACCATCGGCCACTTCCGGGACCCGAAGGTGGGTATGGTCCAGGTCCGTTGGGGCCACATCAACCGCAGCTACTCCCTTCTGACCCAGGTCCAGTCCATCCTTCTCGACGGGCACTTCATCCTGGAGCACGGAGGCCGCAACCGCTCCGGACGCTTCTTCAACTTCAACGGCACGGCCGGGATCTGGCGACGCACGGTCATCACCGATGCCGGCGGCTGGCAGCACGACACCCTCACCGAGGACCTGGACCTCTCGTACCGGGCCCAAATGCGGGGCTGGCGTTTCGTGTTCATGCAGGACGTGGTCTCCCCGGCCGAGGTGCCGGTGGAGATGAACGCCTTCAAGAGCCAGCAGCATCGGTGGGCCAAGGGCTCGGTCCAGACCTGCAAGAAGCTTCTGCCCCGTCTGCTGGCCTCCAGCCTGCCCCTCCCCATCAAGATCGAGGCCGTCTTCCACCTCTGCGCCAACTTCGCCTATCCCCTGATGGTGCTCCTCTCCATCCTCATGTTCCCGGCCATGGTGATCCGCTACAACATGGGCTGGTACGAGATGATGCTGGTGGACGTGCCCCTCTTCCTGGGCGCCACCATGAGCGTGTGCTCGTTCTACCTCTTCAGCCAGAAGGAGGTCTTCGGCGAGGTCTGGAAGAGCCGGATCAAGTACCTGCCCGCGGTGCTCTCCGTGGGCATCGGCCTCTCCGTGAACAACGCCAAGGCCGTGCTGGAGGGCCTCTTCGGCCACCGGAGCGAGTTCACCCGCACCCCCAAGTACCGCATCGAGGGGACGGGAGACGACTGGAGGCAGAAGCGCTACCGGGGGAGCTCGAGCGTGCTCCCCCTCCTCGAGCTGATGCTCGGCGTCTACTTCACGTTCATGGCCTACTACGCCGCCGTCTACGAGATCTACGGAACGCTGCCCTTCATCCTGCTCTTCCAGGCGGGGTTCTTTTACACGGCCGTGCTGTCGCTCCTCGAGAACGTCGGGCGGCTGGCTCTGGTGGGAGAGCAAGAAGCCTGAGCGCCGGACCCTTCTTTTGGACCCTGCCGGCAAACACGTCCTGATCCTCGGCGGCTACGGCCTGGTGGGGCAGGCCGTGGCCCGCCGCCTTCTGCGGCAGCACCCCCGCCGGCTGACCCTTCTGTCCCTGAAGCGGGAGGAGGCGGAGGGCGCGGTCCGGGGCCTCCGGCCCGAAGCGGGGGCGGTCGAGCTCGCCCCCGCCTGGGGGGACATCTTCGCCTTCGCGGACGTGAAGGACCGGCCGCGGCGCGAGGTGCATGCCGACCCCGCCCACCGCGCCCGGCTCATCGAGAGCCTGATCGAGCCCCTCTCCGAGGGGGCCGCCGCTCCCTACTATCTCTATCAGCTCATCACCGGCCTGGCCCCGGACGTGATCGTGGATGCCGTGAACACCGCCACCGGGATCGCATACCAGGACGTGTACAAGACGAGCCGCCTCGCCCACGCGGCCCTGAAGGCGGGGACCGACCTGCGCGAGAGCCTGGAGATGCTGCTCCTCACGGACTACGTGCCCCAGCTCATCCGCCACGTCCAGGTGCTCTACCAGTCCATGGTGAAGGCGGGGACCAAGGCCTACATCAAGATCGGCACTTCGGGCACGGGGGGGATGGGCCTCAACATCCCCTACACCCACTCCGAGGAGAAGCCCTCCCGGGTGCTCCTCGCCAAGAGCGCCTTGGCGGGGGCCCACACCCTTCTCCTCTTCCTGATGGCGCGCACGCCGGGGGGACCCATCACCAAGGAGATCAAGCCCGCCGCCGCCATCGCCTGGAAGAGGATCGGCTTCGGGGAGATCTTGCGGGGGGGGAGCCCGGTCCCGCTCTACGACGCCAAGCCGGAGGAGGCCGAGACCCTGAGCCCCGGGGGCCGATTCTCGCCCCTCCTCCCCGGGCGGGGGCGCGCCACCGGCCAGACCTTGAAGAGCGTCTTCATCGACACCGGCGAGAACGGCATCTTCTCCCTGGAGGAGTTCGCGGCCATCACCACCGGCGAGCAGATGGAGTTCGTGACCCCGGAGGAGATCGCGGACGTGGTGGCCCGCGAGCTGATGGGCGGCAACACCGGCCACGAGGTCATCAACGCCCTCGACAACGCGGTCATGGGCCCCACCTACCGGGCGGGGCTCATGCGCCACTGGGCCCTGGAGAAGCTCCGGGAGCAGGAGGAGCGGCACCAGGTGCGGAGCGTGGCCTTCGAGAACCTGGGCCCGCCCCGGCTCTCCAAGCTCCTGCACGAGGCCGATCTCCTGCGCCGCACCTACGAGACCATGGGCCGGGTGCGCACGGCCGCGCCCGCGGAGATGTCCCGCCGGGTGGCCGACCTCCTGAAGGCCGATCCCGCCCGCCGCTCCGAGATCATTTCCATCGGCATCCCCATCCTCCTGCCCGACGGCCGCCTGCTGCGGGGGCCGGAGTGCAAGATCCCCCCCGTCTCCGCGCCCGCCGAGGCCCATGAGGTGACGCCCGAGAGCCTGGAGGCCTGGGCGCGCGCGGGCTGGGTCGACCTCCGGGAGGCGAACATGTCCCTCTGGCGGGAACGTTTTGAGCGCATCGAGAGGGAAGTGGGCGCGATCCCCCCCGACGACACCTCGTCGCGGTTCCTGCGCGACCGGCAGTTCTGGGGCCCGGAGGGGTACATCCAGCCCGGCAAGGTGGTGGGCTGGATATTTGCGATCGAGGACAAGGGCGCGCGGATGAAGTGATGGCCGCCCCCTCGCCCGACGTGCGGAGCCGGGCCGTCCGCAGGGTTCTCCTCCTGACCCTCTTCCTCAACCTCGCGGTCAGCGGGGGCAAGATCCTGGTGGGCACGCTCTCGGGAAGCTTGGCCATGGTGGCGGACGGCTACCACAGCCTCCTCGACGGCGCGAACAACCTCCTCGGCCTCCTGGTGGCCGCTTTCGCCTACGCCCCCCCCGATCGCGGACACCCCTACGGCCACCGCAAGTTCGAAAACGCGGCCACTATCCTCATCGGGGCCGCGCTCCTGGCCCTGGCCTACCAGATTGTGCAGGGGGCCCTCGAGCACGCCGCCCAGGGCACGCTGCCCCAGATCGGAGTCCTCAACTGGGCGGTCATGATCGGTACCATGGGCGTGAACCTCTTCGTCGCCCTCTACGAGCGGGGAGAAGGCCGACGGCTGCGCAGCGACTTCCTCCTCGCCGACTCCGCCCACACCCAAGCCGATCTCTACACCTCCCTGGGGGTGATCGCCTCCTTCGCGGGAGCCAGGGCCCGCCTGCCCTGGGCGGACGCGGCGGTGGCGGCGGCCATCGCGGGTGTGATCGCGTGGCAAGCGGTCAAGATCCTGGTGGGCGCTTTCCACGTCCTCACCGACCGGGCCGCCTTCCCCCCCGAGACGATCGCCGCCCTCCTGGCCGGGATGAAGGAGGTCCGGGACATCCGAGAGGTCCGCACGCGGGGAAGCGCGGACGCCGTGTATGTCGACCTCGTGGTCCGGCTGGACGGTGACCTCACCCTCCGGGCCGCGCATGAGGTGGCCGACCGCATCGAGCAAGCGCTCACCGACGCGCGCCAGGAGATCGTCGACGTGGTGGTCCACCTGGAACCGGCATGAAGCCGCGGCCGCCCTTCATCGATCTGCGGCCGGCCGAGGTCGAGGTGCCCCCGCTGGGGAACGGGCTCTTTCTGGGGCGATTGGATCCCGCCACCGTGCGCCACGAGCTGGAGGAGGCGGGGATCCTGGCCGGCCTGGCCGCGCGGGGCTATGGCGACGTGCTCCTCCGGACGAGCGTCGAGGTCGGGGAGCACCGGCTTCGGGTCCTGTCCGCGGACGCCCGGGCGACGCTCGTGGACCTCCGGCTCGCGGAGGCCTCCGCCCTTCTCAAGGAGCCCGGCCTCTTCCGGCTCGGCCTGGAGCTCCTGTCGTTCCTCTCCATGCGCTGGCTCTCCCTCCAGGACCCGGGGGCCGCCTTCACCCCCGACCGTCCGCGTCTTCCCGGTCAGCGCTACCCGGGCCTGGGCCTCTCCCGCCGGTTCTACGAGCGCCTTCTGCTCTGGGCGGAGGAGTGGGGGAAGGACGGCCTCGTCAACTACCCCCAGTATTTTCACAACGCCGTCTTCTACCGCCGCGCCTTTCGCTTCATCTCCCCGGCGCGGGAGGGGCGCTTCGCGGCCCTGGCCCGCGATCTGGGCGCGCTCTCCGTGGCCGAGGCCTCGGCCGCGCTCGAGGAGGGGCGGGTGGAGGAAGCGGGGTCGGGGCGGGCGGCCTGGGAGCCGGGAGAGATGGTGTCCCCCCTCACCCGGGGGCTACGGGGCTACCTCGAGTCGCCCGACTACGCGCACGCGGTGGAAGCGGCGCGGGAGCGGACGCGCTTCCGGGTGGTGCCCTGAGTCAGCGCTTCTCCCCCCCGCAGGCGGGGCAGGGGCAGAGGGCCCTCAGCAAACGAAAGCTGTAGATGCCGGTGTTGTGGCCGTCTCCCCAGGTCGGGGCGAGCGCGTAGTTTCCGACCACCTCCACCTGGACGAGCTCCTGCCCGTGAAGGTCCAGGTACTTCGCGTTGGGGGCGTGGCCCTGGCAGGAAGCGCAGGGGCACCAGCTTCTCAAGTAGTCGAGGGGGAAGGTCGAGGAGTGGCCGTCGTCCCAGGACACCACCAGCCGCCGGGCTCCCTTCTCGTGCCTGACCTCGATCGGCTCCGGGGTAGGCGCGGGCCCGCTCAACCCCGCCCTCGGGCGGGCGGGGAGAGGTCCCCCGAGGTGGAGCCCTCGCCCGAGAACTCGATGGCCGAGATCTTCCAGACGGCGCCCTCCTTGACCAGCTTGAAGGTCACTGGCTCCGGCCGGCCCGAGCGCGGGGTCAGGACCCCGCTGACCGTGCCCGCGTCGTTGTCCACCGAGCGCTTCCAGAGCGTGACGTCGGCGTTGTCATGGAGGCCGGGGTGCCGGGCCACGAGCTGCTCGAAGTCCCGCCGCGACAGCTGCGCCCGATAGCTCTGGCTCAGCCCCTCGTAGGCGTGGTCGAGCTGGCCCCCCTTGATCTCCTCCATCTCCGCCTTGACCGCGTCCGCGGCGCCCTTGGTCATGAGGAAGATGCCGCCAAAACCGAGCAGAGCCGCCACAAGGATGAGGATCAGGCAGCCGCAGCATCCCGCGCCAAACCAGAAGAGAGGACCCTTGCCCTTCTTGGCGGGCAGGGGTTGGGCCGGCATTTGGGGGACGGGGGACCCGGGGGCGGCGCTCGGGGGCGTGGGGGGGGGCGCCCCGCCGCTGGGGGGCGCGCCGGCGCGGCAGCGCCCGCGGGCGGCC